>SESF01024742.1_pt1 | contig 55389 bp, 49 predicted proteins | sample 3171521 | NCBI WGS metagenome assembly SESF01 (sample SAMN10866945, study PRJNA518727) | freshwater metagenome | biome: subpolar coniferous forest; feature: holomictic lake; material: water; isolation source: holomictic Lake 227, 6 m and 8 m depth | place: Canada: near Kenora, Ontario | collected...
GACGTTCCTCTCCCCCGACCCACTCGGCCACGCCGCCAGCATGTCCCTCTATGACTACTGCAACGGCGACCCGGTGAACGGACTCGACCCGGACGGGCGGTGTGCAAAAGGGTTTGGAACGGGAGTTTCAAATGGAGCGAGTAATTTGTGGGGCACGGCAACCGGCCTCGCGGGTAGTGCATACAGCGCCGTAACAAATCCTCAACAAGCATGGACTTCCGCTCAGAACACTTGGAATGACATCACCTTTACCGCAAGCGGGGTGATGAGCGGGCTTCGCAACGACCCAAGCGGAATGGCCGAAGCCGCCCTCGATGGGTTGAACACAGGTGCGAATAATCTCAAAACCCAATTCAGCACACCCAACGGGGCCGGGCAGTTCTTTGGAGGCGTGGCATTTACTGCGGCCACTATCGAAGTCGGCGGCGGGTTGAGTAAATTGGGAGGGGCTTCTGCTGTTACTGAGGCCGCAGAGACAACAGCGCCAAGATACGTGCAGATGGAGTTTCCATTTGCCCGTGGTGCGAGTGTTCAGACGCCTGGGGTTACGACGGCGGGTGAAACATTTGTTCGCGTTGGAGCGCGTCCCCAAAACCTAAAATTTGGGTCAACTTCATTGAGCGGAGCGCAGCCAGGTACGTATGCTTTCCCTCAGGCAACATTCGACGCAATTGGACAGAACCCAGCAGCATTGAAGAACTTTGGAGATTTGCCCGGTGTGGCCCCTCAGTATTTCCGCACCCTTTCTCCACCAGCCGGAACGCCTATTCAGCGAGGTATAGTCCCAGGTGGCCAATACGGCGGTGTCGGAGGTGTTGAGGAGGTCATTTTCCCGAAAGGTTTTTAGCAATGAACCAAGACCGTCTAATTCCCGAGGCTCTTCAAGAACAAGTATTGGCAATGCCAGAGTATCAGTATGGCGTTAACCGTATCCGGGTGACTCTTGATGATGGGTCGCAATTCAGCGACGTGTTCGTTGCTTGGGGCAACGAAATCGTCAAAGTAGGGGTCAGCGAAGAGATTCCTTTCGACCCGTCAACAATCGTAGCCGTTGAACGACAATGAAGTAACCGTATGACCAGACTGCTTTGCGAAATGACGTACAAGCCAACCAATAGCAAGGCAAGTGCCACCTATTTTGAAAAAGACGTGCAAACACTCCCTTGACAGAATTCGAACCAAGAAGCAGCTAGTTAACAGCACCGGATATGCCAGCGCCGCTGCGACGCCCATCTGATACATAAAAAAGAACCCGCCCATGGCAGAAGCAGGTTCTTTATTCTGAACGCAACTGGAGCAACCCCCAGTCCGTTCAGATACTGTGATGAAGATATCCGGGTGCATGTTGCTCCGGATCAGTCACAACAGTGCATTCTGCGGTTCCTCCGCCCGGAGTGCTGAGGATCAGAACGGGAAGCAGTGCTCCGTTGAGGTTATCCCAGAGGATGTCCACAACGACGCAATACCGCAGTTTATCGTAATGGTGGCGCAGTTGCAGAGTCGGCTTCTTTTTCCAACTCATGATGGCAGTTCCAACCCGACGTGGTTGTCGAGAAGTCCGTGGAGGGCTTCGGTGCGGCGCGGGAGTTCGATCAGGTTGCCTTTGAGCGCCTCGGTGAAGGCGTTGAAAAGGCTCCAGATGTTGCGTGGTTGGAACGCCTCATGCCGGGGTTCCCTCCATTCCCTCAACACCTCCGGGATCGTCCGGTTGGGCACAACGCCGACATCACAGGCCCGGATCACCAGATCGTGGGCCATGCGGTCATCAAGATTGGCCAGCTTGTAGTTGGCAAACCGGGAGTCCTGATGATGCCAGCGATTCATGAGCTTGCCCACGGCTGATTGAACCAACCTGGGCAAATCCCGGGTGATGAACCGGGTATGTTTTCGGGCCAGCTTAATCTCGCCACTGAAGGAAAGGTTATCGCAAACCATTATTTGAGCCCCGGCGACAATTCCCGCCGGGAACGTCTTGTCGTGGCTGTTGCGGATGCCCAGGACCCAGCAGTAATCTTGGTAGGATTCATGGCGCTGGATTTCCATGAGGCCGAAATAGCGGGCTCCGTCGTGGCTCAGGCTGTGGGCTTGGTTGCCGACGACGAGGCCGTTGGTGCGGAGGGTTTGCTCGACATGGGCTACCAAGGCGATGTGGGCGATGGGTGTCCATGTGTCGGTGGGCCATGGCGTTGGGATGTCCATGACCTGTTCGCGCTCCACCGCCCGGGCTCCGCAATGGAGCAGGAGGTTGGGGCGGCGACGCTGGGGACGTTGAGTTTCGATGGGTTGAAGTAATGCGACCATAGTAATTTCCTTTCGTTTGTTTGATGTGGAGAGCGTCAAAGTTGTGCAACCATGCGCTCGATACGTTCGATGGCGGGAACGGCCAGCTTCTTCGCGTCGAGAATGCCGCTGGTAAACCAGCAGCGATCCCCGCACACGTCGCGCCAAACCACCTTTACGGGGCCGAGGCGGGTGTGCAGTGTGGCGCGAACCGGCTGTTCCTTTCGGTCGAAGGTGATGGATGCGATTCGGGTTTTCATCGGTGGGGACGAATGGGGCCGGGTGTGCCGTTGTCAGCACTGCCCGGCCCCGTGTTTCCGTCGCCAAGTGGGTTGGATCAAATGCGCACGCTCTGAAGCGAGCGCAGCGTCTGACGGACGCCTTGGACCTCCCGCTCGCTGACCTTCTGCTCGCGGCTGGCCTGCTTGAGCAACTCCCCGAGTTTACTGAGCCCGGTGACGGCGTTGCGAAATTCGCCCCGGATCACATCGATCTGGGCGAGGGCGGTTTCGAGGGCTGGCCTTTCAGCCGGTTCCGTAGGTGTAGTGGAGCGCGGAGCTCCGTTGGTGGTGGTTTCTGTCATAGGTGCTTTCTCTGGTTGCTCCGTACGAGGCGGAGGGGTTGGTGTGGATGGGACCGCCGCAGAAGCAGACGGCACCGGGGTTGATGTTGTGGTCGGCGGCGTGGTACGGATCGGCATCACGATCAACTGCCGTCCGCCGTTGCTGAAGCGCAACGGGGTGAGCGAGTCGGTAATCTCTATGCGGGTGAGACCAAGACGCAGCGCCTTGGTGAGGAACTGCCGGTTGAGGTGGATGGTCACATCGGGACCGACCGCCTTGATGGCGCTCAGTTCGACCCGTGTCGATTGATCGGTGCCCGGCGATTTGCTGAGCAGGCAGAGACGCCTACTGGCGATCTCCAACCCGATGGCGTGATGCTGGGGATCGGGATCGGGCATCCGGGCGATGGTCCGAATCACTTCTTCCTCCTCGGCTCCGAACTCGATCTCGACGGTCGTCTTGACGTTGCCGGGATCAGGCAGGACGGCCCGCCAATTCGGATAACTGCCCTCCAGCGACTGGGCAATGAAGCGCCAGTGACGGGAGCCGATCTCGAAGCGTGGTGGCTGTTTGCGTTCCGGCTTAGATGCCCGGAGGGTCCAGTCCCCGTCGGCGTTGAACTCCTTCCAGCCAAGGAACCGGTGGGAGGGGATGAACAGGGACTCCTTGAGCGGCAGCCTAAACGAGTTGCTGCTGAAGAGGTGATGCCCATCCGTGGCGACCACGTAGTGTCCTTGCGGCTGGCTGACATCAAGGTAGGCTCCGTTGAGGATGGCCCGCGTCGGGTCGACGCAGGCGCAACCCATGGCGTCGTGGATGGCATCTCGAAGGTGGCCGTCCAGAGGGATTGGCTCCCCCCGGACTTCCGTGATGTCCGGGTATTCATCCACCGGGATGGAATTGCATCGGTGCTCGATTATCTTGCCCCCGACCGGGAACCGGATGGCAACCTGATTCCCGATAACCGGGGTGATGCGAAGGGTGTCTTCACGACCGCAGCTTTTGGCGATGTTGTTCAAGTCGTCGTAGGCAACAAGGAACATGACCGGTTCGCCTTGGGCCGCGGCATCCAATTGGACGATGGCGGTGGTGTCGAGGTCGGTGGCCGCCAGTTCAATGTGGCCCGTGTCTGTGCGTTCGACCCGGATGCAGCCCAGCACTGGCAGGGTTGGTCGCCGGGTGATAATCTTGCTGAGACCCGCGAGGGCTGGCCTGAGTTCTGCCATAGGCAGGGTGATGGGATTCATAATGTCCTTTCGTTTGGGTGAAATGAAACAGCCCGCACATCACGGGGACATGCGGGCTGGTGGTTGGTTGGTATTGATTACTTCGGACGAGTGGCCGCGAGGCGTTGCGCCAGGGCATGCAGTTGGTTGCCGCCGATTTGCAGGAGTCCCCCGGCGCAGGCAAGCAGCCATCCCCTTCCATGCAGCCCCACGCGCAGGCTCTTTTCTGCGATCTCCTTCCAGGGATGTGGGACATTCATGCCGCCTCCTCTCGGGCCGGGTCGGCCTTGTATTTGAGCTGACTGACGGTGCATTCCTCCGCCCGGATGTCGTCCCGGACTCCGAGATACACTGGCTGGAAGATGCTTCCTCCCCGGTGGGCATAGAGGAAACGCACCTCGACGATGGCCCCGACCTGCGGGATGTCGTGGTTAGGCGGGATCGTGACGTTGCCAACAGGAACCACCCGGTCCCCGTCAAACAGCATCAGACTGACGCTCCGCCGGGCGTTCACCTTGGTGACGATGAATGAGGCGGTTTCCTGGAACTTATACTTTAACTGCGGCCCGCCGGAATTGGGACGGCCTGCCGTATAGATGGCGTCGCCACGCTTAAACACGACGCCCTCGCGGTTTTCTGCTTTGAGCCGGTTGAACACCTCCCGCTTCTGACCGGGCAGATGGGCAGATTCCACCAGGCTGACGTGCCAGTGGTTGAACGAGGCCAGCAGGTTTATCAGGTGCAGGTAACGCTCCTGATACGTCCGGCCCCGCAGGTCGTCCCCGTCCAGTTCCAGTAGATCGAAGGCGTGGTATTCCTCCCCGACGATTTCGCCGTCGATGAGGAAGTCGGCTTCTGCTAACTGGAATTCCTCGGCAACGATGGCCGGGAACCCGGTGACCACCCCGAGCTTGTTGATGCCGGTGATGGTGTGGGTCAGCTTGCGCAGCATGAGCCGCCTGCCATCGTGCTTTTCCTGCAGGACATACTGCCTGTCGTTAAGCAGGGACTCCAGTTGCTCCTCGTCAATGGTGTTGAGCAACTGGGGCAGGATGCCGCTGGCCTGTTTGTCGCTGTGCTGGTATGGGGTGCCGTCCGCACCGGGGGTGTAACCCTTGGCGGTCTTCTCCCGGACGAGCCGGTCGTAAACGGTCTTGGCAGTGGCGTAATCGACCGGGGTCTGTGTCTTGGTGCCGGTGGCTAGGGTGCTGCCCCGGCGACCGTAGGCGAAGGTGACGACGTAGCCGCCGTCTTTGGGTTCTATGGCCGCCTGATAAACCTTATCGGACGCGCCTTCGCGGTAATACAGAGTGGTGTGCTCCATAGATGGTTTTCCTTTCTGGGATGGGTTGAGGCCCGGGTATTCCGGGCGGTGAATGCTGTTTCCGGGCCTAGCTGAAGTGGCCCAGAACCGTCATCAGCTTGATGAGGAGCGGGCCGACGGCCCAAAGAATGACGAGGATGATGATCCACGCCATGACCGCTCCGAATGCGTTAAGGATTTTGAGGAAGTCCATTGTAGGTTTCCTTTCCGGGTTGCGCAGGCGCACGTCGCCTATGCGACGCGGCCTGCTGGTTTATTGCTATGCGCGGCATCAGGCCGTTAGCAGTATAGACGGCACTCTGCGAACATCTCGCACATGCCACACTGCATCCCCGGTGCGGGAACCGGGTTGCGGCGTTCCAAATCATCGACATAGGCGTCGATCAGGTGGAAGAGCCGGTTGACCTGCTGTTCCGTGGCCGGGCCGACTTCGGTAACGACGAGCTTGGGCGTCTTGAGTTTGACCAGGTGGTGAAGCTCAATGCCCGTTTCCTCCTTCCCGGTTGCCTCGCGGTAGAGCAGGGCGTAGCCGGTGGTCTGGACTTCCGTGGTGTGCCGCACCATTGCGGGATCGGGTGTCCGGGATGTCGTCTTGAAATCGACGATTCGTCCCCCGGCACGCACGAGATCCAGCACCCCCACCAGCACTGGCAACCCGTGCGAGGCGAGGTCGATCTCGACGCTGACCTCCACCCCTTCGGGTTTTTCATCCACGGGGATGGGCGTTTCGCGCAGGTAGGTCTGGATCACGGCAAGCGCGTTGGTCTTGCTCGCCGTTTCCTCCTCGCCCTCCCATGCGACGGGAGTCCCCTCGGGGTGCGTCCACGCGGCCTCGAACACCGCGCAGATGGCGTCGTTATCCAACGGCGCTCCCCGCCACCGGGCGAGGTTCCACTGCTGGAGCACGGCGTGAACGGTCTTGCCGACATGCAGAGCCGCAGATGGCGGTTTGGACACGCCTGCAACGTAGCGGAGGTGAAACTTCAACCGGCATTGCAGCCAGGTGCTCAACCGCGAGGCGGAGACCGTGGAGGTCAGTTCCTCTATGGTCCGTCCCGGCTGGATGACCGGCGCGGTATCCGGAGGCGGATCGGCGAAGGCGATCATCGGGACGCTCCTCTCCCCTCGCGCTGGAACCGCCCTCGGCTACCGTTGCGGCGCTGCCCGCCGTGGAGTTCCAGCAGTTCGTCGATGAGCCCGCTGGCCTGGAGACGGTTCAACTGCCGGACCCCGACGCCAAACCGCTCCTGTGCAAGTTCCTCGACCTCGCGTTTATCGAGATCATTCTCGCGCACGATCTTTTCGACTAGGTCGCGCTGTTTGGGCGAACAGGCCCAGACGCCGTTGTCGGCACCGTTGCCATTACTGGTTCCGTTTGCCCCGTTCGTGGCCGGGTGCACGCCGTAGGTGCTGGCATCGGGCAGATACCCGACTTCCTGGATTTCCCGGTCCACGGCGTCCTGGGTGAGCAGGTAGAGGCGTTTGACCTCGCCAGTGACTTGGGTGAGATCGCTGATTTCGGATTGGATGCTGACGCTGCACTGGTGGGAGGAGAAGTTGGGCAAGCCCAGCTTTTTCGAATAGGTGAGATTGAGTATGACGGCCATGATGTTGGTCCTTTCTTTTGTTGGTCGTGTCCGGATCGGTACACGAAAAAGCCCGGCTGTGTGCCGGGCTCGGTTGGGTTGAATGGTGACTGGATGACGGGGCAAAATCTGCCGCGTCACTAATAGGAAGCCATGCTCCCCATCAAAGACATATAGCACGCACGGGCGGGATATTTCATGACCGGGGTGATTCCCCTTTGATTGGGTGGTCTAGCATTCTCAGCGTGCATAATAGCGCTGATGTTTCTTGAACGACTCCTCTTCACGTTCCAAGGCGATATCTTCGAAAGTGGCCTCTCGATCCAGCAACTCCCAGATGTGATTAAGGAACGAACCTCCCGGTATTTTTTCCATAAGCTCCCCCATCCACGGGAAACGTGAAGCACAGTCCACAAAAAACCGATCTACGGATTTGTTGAACTCCTCGTCTTCCGGGGATGCGCAATGGCGCGATGAGAAAGAAAATTGATGACCCGCCATTACGGAACCTGCAACCTTCAAAAGGAAATCGTCGACATCGCCGATTCTGCCGCGGCTAGCTCCATAAACTGCTTCGAGCTCCCTCCACCAGATGCGGCACATCAGCCTGAGTATTGGTTCCGTGTAGCACGCTTCATCCGATAAAGATTCCGCCAGTGCATCCCAATCCTCTGCTATGACCGGAGATTGATCCGGGTGCAGAAGCTGACACAGGTGAATTTTTTCATGGCGACAAGTGCTTCTGGCAGGTGTGCCAAATGTTAAAAGCACCGGGATTGTGCTCTCTTGGTCAGCTTCATCCAGAAGCATGGCTCCCCCGCCAAACGGTGTGTGCCGATAAGCCCAGTGCGGCTCAGCGCAAGCGATCCATAAACATGCACCCCATGCACCTAACAGATTGCTCCGTCGTAACGTGAACTCAGGTGAAGCAGTTAAAACGCCAAAGTCCTTCTGGAGCCCCGGCCAGATTCGGTTCTGAAATCGCTCCCGAAATTCGATAAAATCAAGGGACGCGATCCGCTTCTGACACCCAATCAGGACGGCCTGCGGCAGGGAGTCGTAACTGGAGGGAATAGCCATTTTCATCGCAGTATCCTTTCTGCATAGCATTGGATTACCAGGCTTCGACATTGCAAAACACTTATGGAAGCTGCCCACATGTGACGAGCCAAACGCCCCTCCAAGAACATAAGATACGCACAGGCCGGTTGCTTCAGAGCTGGGTCTGAATCCCAAGAGCTTACGTTAAAGATCACTATGCTTGATCAGTGCATCAATGGTGACACTGAGAGCATTGGACAAGAATCAAAAACATGGTGAATAGGCCTATGAGTTGCAGCATGAGAGTTGTTTATGTTTGTCCGGAGATCCGGAAATACTCGCTTCGGATCTCCTCTGCGATCCGCGGCAGAAGGCCGTGTTTGCCTTCTTCGTCCAGCCAAGCCCACTGCCCGTTGGGGTTCAGTTCCAGAAACACCAGTTTTCCGTTCTCTCGCAGGAAATCCAGCCGCCCGAAGCTATAGCCTGTTGCTTCCATGAATCCCCGGATGGAGACTGCTTCTTTCGTGCTCAGCGCCGTTGGGATCCAGTTCTGGTTGCTGAGATCCGCACGACAGTCCACTCCGTCGAAAGATTTCCTGTCCAGTTCAAAAGCAAACAGGTCTCCCCGAACATACGCCACCGTGACGTCCGTCTGGGCCTCCACTTTGCTTTGGATAAACCACGGGTAGCCCGGATCAAGTTGCCCGGGGGAAACCTCTTTGGTGAAGAAGAGCTTTCCGGCACCGATGGGCGTCTGCGTGAGCGCCTTGCTGATGATGGCTCCGGGCAGTGGCGGACAGGTGCGGCCATGGAACGCCCTCCACTCCGGCACCTGGAAATAGCGCCGAGCCAACCACAACTGGCGCAGCTTGCCCCACTTCCCGTTGCCGGGGTGAACGAGACAGGCCCGTCCTCGCGCTGCGTAATCGAAGTAAACATCATTCCAAAGTGCCTCAACTTCTTTCCGGCACCAGTTTTCCAGCGAACCGCCCGCCGGGACGTCAATAAATTCCAGGAACATTGGCTTGCGCTGATAGACCAGAACCGTCGATGCCGAGTCACAGCGTCGGCCCGTCGGGTCCTCAACGGAAAACCCGTTCGGGCCAAACTGCCATACGTAATCGCGCCACAGGTCGATGTTGAACCGGAACACAGGGACGTCCGGCAACCGCTCGATCAACAAATCCGTTGTGGTGTCGAAGCTATTGGTGAAGATGAGTAGCATCTTATATCCTATGCAAAGGCTACGGTAGGCGTTTAGTCATAAGGAACCGCATCGTCATTCATGTTCATGCCCGCAACGTTGCACATGGTGCCACACGTCGAATAATTGGTGGTTGACGAGAAGCGTGTCTGCTTCTCGGACATGACCTTTTGGGTCTGCCAATCGTAGGCGGGGGATTCCAGATGTGTCGCAGGAACATCGGTGGCGACGTTGGCCGGGCTCATGAGAACCGTTGCGGCGAGGGTGGTCAGTAGGCTCATAGTAGTTACTCCTTTAATGTTTCTGACACCAGAACACCTAGGTTTCTAAAGGCTATCCAGTGTTTCTGGAGGAGAGATTTGCAGGAAGAGGGCACGATGTAAAGCCTCGTGTTGTATTTTTTCTTTGAAGCGAAAATCAAGGAGTGCCGACCCAAAAGCCGCCTCCCTGTCCTCTGCGTTCCCAGTTCGGGAAAAATGTTACCCGTTTACGTATCTCGAAGGGGCTGACCCAGGAGGGGTTGGCTGAAGCGGTTGGCATCTCGGCCCGCTATTTCCAGAGCATTGAGGCAGGCGAGTATTTCCCTGCGCTACCAACCCTGACGAAACTGCGGAAGGCCCTGGACGCTTCTTGGAACCAGCTGTTTCAGGGGTGCGGAGAGTAACGCTGACTTCAACCCTCCGGCGGAGTGGTAGAATGCCCGCCCCCGAAGCACCCACGCGCCGAGCCATCCCCCACAGGAGGATATCTCTGGCAGGCATTGGAGAGATAGTGGAGGTTGGGTGAACCGTAGCCACTACTCCGAGTTCCCGTCGTATTCAAGGGAGGCGGATACGACGGATGCTTCTGGGAATGGAATGTGATAACTCTCACCCGGAAACCCGACGGCCACCTTGAGATCGATAGCAGACAGCCAGGATGCACAGGGCACAAGGGGAGGGATATGGAGGAACTGTTCCGCACCCATGGGATCTACCGCGCCTGTATGGAGGCATACGCAGACCCGCATGAGGAGGTGACGCTGATCCGGACCCAAGAACAGTGGTTATACTTCTGCCGGGATTGGAATGCCGGGTTCGTCCGCAACGTGGCCCATACGATTGAACACCGGATGCCCGGCGAGAAGTGCGGGGGCCTATTCCTGGCCTCTGAGATCTTCCACACCCAATACAGAGGAGATGGAGGAATCCAGTTTCCCGGGTGAATGTCAGCATCGGAGGACAGATATCCAAGCGGGGTTGCGTTGCCATCAAACAACAGTGCCTGTCAGCTTTGAGCAAAGCTCGCCACAGGCGCTATGCCGCCATCTTCTCGAATTCTTCAGTGAAGAGCGCAACATTTCCGGTCTCCCAGCTTTCAATTGCATCCAGACTGATGATCTTGTCAGAAAAGGTCGTCTTGAGGGCCAGGAAGTTTTCGAAGGATGGATCGGTTTCAGCTACCGGAGCAACCGTCTCGCGTGCGATCCCAAGATGCGACCGTGATGAGATACCGAACATGATGTAATTATATTCTTCGATCTCCTCTTCGGTCATCCCCCTCATCTTGTTCTCCAGAGTGCCCTCGCGGTCGTATTGCTTGGCTTCACGGGCTTCAAAAGAAGGAACCCAGAAGGGCGTGCACAGATAGCGGATGTTTTTGCTGCTGCTGACTTTGTCCAGGGAAGTTATGGCTTGAACTGGGATCCCAGCATACCGGGCGACATTCTCGCGAAGAACCCGCAGGTCACGGAATCCGAGCAGGCTGGCAATTTCCTCCAGCTTGTGGTTCCCGAAGCGAATCCACATATAGGCGAGTTCGGTCCGGCGGCGGGTATACCATTGGCTGACCGTCATGCCGAGGTAGATGGCGCACTCGCATCGGAAGGCCCGGGCACCGTCTGGATACCGCTTTTCCAGATCCTTCACGTTCGGATTTCCGAGGATGTTGCTTTCCAAAAACAAGTCCAACTTCAGACGATGGACGAAGTATCTGTGTTTCAGAAAAGCAAAGAGGTGCCCTTGTCCCCAACCGATCAAACCGTTGAAAAGCCGGGTGAACTCGGCATAACCCCTGAGCTTCTTCGCCGCAAGCGCCGCATCAAGAGAGACACCAAAATTTCGAACCGGGTAAAACGGCAGCGCAGGCAGGGAGATTCGGGCCGCGATTTGGTCGAGTTCGCCTTTATCCTGCATCAGACATCCGAGCGCTGCCTGGTTAAAGAAGAAGAACAGGATTTCACCGTGGCTTTTATTTCGGCGCGAGATTTCCGTTAGCTGGAATTCCCCCGGGGGAACCAAGGCACAGTCGCTTTCCTGAAGGAGCTCAACGGTCTCGTTACTTTCAAGGATCGCGCTGCCCCGCCGGACAACGATCAGAAGGTTGCAGGTAAGGCGGACTTTCTGGCCGTTGCATGCCTCCTTCTCGACGTGGAGTCGGTGCAGGAAAAAGCTCCCATGCCCGACGTCCAGTGGCAGTCGCTCCGCTCGTGGGATGTCTGCGGGCCATACGGTCGTTGCTCTGGAGTTTGATGGAGTTGAGGTCATAGGGCGGTGATAGGGGTATCTCGGAAAATGAGTGGTTAGGGTTGCACTGACGCACTGACACTGACCAAGCCGGTTGGGGAGCCAGCTTCGTCATGGTTCTGGTCCACCGTGGTCTGGGCCGGGTAGAGCAGGTCGCCATCCCGGCGGATTAACTCGCGCTCAATACACTCAGCCAAGACCGGCTCAAGCCGCTCGTAGCTCTGATGGTTATAGCGGCGGAATACGTCGCGCTTGGAGAGGGGGCCGTGCAGTCGGATTTTGGCGACCATCACTTCGATTTCCGCATCGAGTGAGCAAGGGGAAGACAGCTTGGCAGCATCGGCGATCCGAAGCTGTTCATCCCCGAGGTGCTTCATCAAGAGAACAGCCTGCTCTATGGTATAAGGATCCAGCGAGGGCACCTGCGCTTGCTTGGAAGCTGTGTGAAGGAGCAGTGCGATCTTGAGGAGTTGATCCGGCCATGTAACCGCAAACCCCTGGAGATGTTTCGGGAGATCTTGAACGCGTTTGTTGGTCTCGTTGCAGAAATCGGTAAACAGGTTGAGTGCCACACCTGTCAGGTTGTGCCGGGTTCGTTCCTGGGTGACTCTCGCGTCCCACACCTTTTGGATCAGCGCCTGCCACTGCTGGGCCGTTTGGCTCGAAGCGGTCAGCGACTCAGCCGTCAATTCGGTGAAGGTGTCCAGTGGATCGGCGAGCAGGAACGTTTCCGACAGACCGGATGCCCGCATTTCCTGAAGCGCGCGCGCGATTTCGCCGCCTCCCAACATCCACAGGTTGCTCACAACGGGATCGGGCAGGGTCTCGCTCCCCATGATGAAGGACTCCCCATGCCACGCGGATTTAAGGAAGCGGAGGATCATGCACTGTTCGTCTGACCTTCTGGTCTTCAGAATGTGAAGGGCGTTCCCGTCCGGGGAGAGGTTGAATATGCCGCGATCAAAGCTGGACTTCTGCCAATCCCGGATCTCCCGCAAAGAGAGTCCGTCTGACAACAGCCATGGATGCTCCTCAACCTCGAATTCCTGCATGACGCGCCCGACTTGTTCGGCTGTCTCCAATGCGGCAGTAAGGTTCTGCTTGTCGGCTTCCTCCCGTGGTAACGGGCCGCTGTAGGGGTGCCGGGGTAATTCGGGTGGATGTTGGAGGTTGGCCATCGCCCCCTCACAGGCTTGTTCAAGTTCCATCCGAACCCGACGACGATGTTTGGAACCTTTCTCGTGATGAGCACGGATTTTTTCGTCAATCTTCGCTTGAAACTGCGCCATGGCAATTTTGGCGGCCCGCCGCACCGCAGTGTTAGCCGGGCAACAGACCATCAAGTTCAGCGCACTGGGGAGAACCCCGCCCAAGGGGTTCTTGATGGTGCGGGTTGGACCTATTGCCCCGGAGAGGACCGTAAGGTTGATCGCCAGCGCGCAAACCTCAGAGATCCCGTAACGGGCATGCAGTTCTCGACTATATGCGCTCACAAGGTTCGATCCCTGCGGGTCAGCAAACAGTTCCAGCGAAAGGCTGGACGTGGACAAGGCGAGTTGGTTCTCAACGCTGGCAGCCTGGCGGCCCTCACTGTTGATGAGGGCCGCCGTGGTGGTTCCATTCTGGGTATTCATGGTAGATGGGTATTTGAATGGATCAGCGGCTCAGGCGATGGCCTGTGCTTCCTTCAGGGCTGCAGGAGAGACGCCCTGGTAATACTTCTGGCGGAGTTCATGGGCGAAGACCACACCGGCTGGGGTCATGAACAGGGCGGTCTTGTTCTGTCCCTGAGCCTCGCTGGAGCGACGGATATGGAAGTAGCCCTCGGTGATGTAGGGGGTGTAAGGCATGCCGCCCGCTCCGGGGTGCAGTATCCCCTCAGCCCGCAACCAGTTGAAACACGTCCGCCTTCCCATCGTGGGGTCAATCTGCGAACAGGCGACATTCATGGGGATGTAAACCTTCTTCATCTTGGACTCTAGCTCACGGATAACTTCGGCAAGTTTGAGGGAAGCCTTTTTTATGACTTCACACACCACCTGTTTCTGCAATTTGAACCGCTCAAAGCGCTCTGCCTTTTCGGCCGCTTGTTGCAGAGTTACCGAATAAGTTTGGGGTGTCCCGAAGGGTGATTGGACCTCCAGTTCGCCCAAAAGAATGCGCATGATGATCCCGCTGCACCAGATAAAGAAGTCGGGGCTGAGCCACCGGGCGCACACCAACGCGAGTTCCGGGTGCATCCAGATGCCAGGCAAGGTTCCGCCGTCCTGAGAAACAACGAGTCGTGTGTTAAGGGCCTCAGCCAGCGATTCGTGCAAAGCTAGATAGGCTGTATGACTGAAGAAGTCATCTGGGCGCTTCCCGAACGCAGCACACATCTCCGTGGCGTTCACGAAGGCGTCGTCGACATGGAAGTGGATCAGGTGCCCCGCGTACGATCCAGTTAAGACGCGCTTGCTGGAGTTCGGAAGGTCTTGTTCACACCGTTGCGGTTTTCCCTCGGTGCCACAAGTCACGGTGACAGCCGAGGATGCCAGCTGAAGCTGCTCCTTCTCCCGCAGGGCGGCTGTCTCCATCTCCATGGCCTCCAGGAGGGTCTTGGGGACCTCGAAGGTAGGTTGCTGTGCAGCGATGTGGCGGCGGGCCTCTGCGAAGGCTTGCACCAGCGCGGCTTTGAAGGCCACGACCTGCGGGGTGTTGCGAGTGAGGGTGATGACGAAGGTAGCCTGATCCTCGGTGAGGAGGGCATAGCGCTCGGGACGACCTCCTAAAGAGCCCCCAGAGGGTTTTCCGGTTTCAAATCGGAGAACTCCAAATGCCTCTGTGATAGTAGCTTGGTGGGTTTCGATCAGCTCCCGGAGGTTCTGATGTTGGACGCCGCACTTGGCGGCTAAAAGGCGGCTGTCCACCACGTAGACCTGCGTATCCGGCAGGCGGGTGATAAGTTCGCCGTTCACGGGAGGAGATACTTCCGTGCGACGGTGTCCGCCGTTGGGGCGGATTGTTGCCTGCTTGCGGCCCAAGGTGTGGGCTTGCAGGGATTTTTCGGTGGGTTTATGCAGTTGGTTGAACTGCGTCCGATTGGTTTTGGTTGTTGTAGTCATGATGTTTGCAGGTTCTGGAGGGGGTTATGGTGAAGTGGGGTTACAGGGGGACGAGTGCGGGGACCGCGGGGTGGAGGATTTCGCTGCGCCGCACAGGCGCCGCATGGGTCTCGCTATCTTTCAGCTCACGCCGCTCGGCCGCGGTCGGGCCTGCGGCCCAACCTTCAGCCTTCGCCTGGCGTTTCGCTTCCAGATGGACGCGAGACCCTGCGGCTCTTATTTCGGCTTCGCTGGTGCCTTCGGAGGCTAGCGCCTCCTCGGCACAGGAAGCCTTTTCCAGAACATGAAGGTAGTCCCGGAAGGATCGGAACCAACGGTCACCCAAGCAGTCCTTGAGGTCGTCCCAGCAGGTGCAGCCTCTCGCTGTCGCCCACTCTTGGAGGATAGCGCGAAACAGAGTGGCCCGGGGAGAGTTCCACGAGAAGCGCAAGGTGCCGCACCGGAGGTTTTTGCTGCAGGACCAGAAGCGGACGTTACGGACGCCGACAAGGGCATGTGCTACAGGAGAAGCCTGCTTCAAGAAATACTTGCGGATCGCTTCACCGTTGGAGTAGATCGGCGCTACTTGAAGGCGTCCGAAACCATACTTGGGTGCGTTGTCATGCCACCATTTAGACTCGCCGCGGAGGAGGGGGTTCATCGCGTTGCGTTGCTCGCGGTCGATGGCCGCAGTTGATGTCCCAAGCGGAGATGACCAGGCGGAGAGGTCGGTGCAGGCATGGCAGTCGAAGGCAACCGGGATCAGGAGGTGATAGTGGATGCCGTCAGAAGCGTGCCATCCGAGGACCCACAGGTATGACCCGTAGCGCTTGCGGAGTAGGTTGAAGAAGGAGTTGAGCCGCTTCTGGGCCTTCTTGGTATGGAGGACTTTCTTCGAGAACGTGAGGGTGACGAAGAGAATGTGTGTGAGGAGGTGCTTGAGCATGAGGTTTTGGATGGTGACGCTGAGGAGGAACTGCGATTTCGGGAAGGAGAGACGGGGCGTGTGATCGTTGAGGCTGGGCTTGTAGTAGGGGATGCCTCCTGGGCCGAGTTCGTCGATGGCGTCGTCCGAATCGGTGGCGATAGCGGGTTCCCAAGTGCTGTCCAGAGCGGCGGTCATGCAGGGTGGTCTGATTGAGAAGTTTCTTATTTAGACAAGGGCGGTGCAGCTGCTTATCCGCGCACTCCACCTTGGTTGCACCCCGACATGGATGCGCCACGAGCCTTGATCCAGACCTCCCGCAACAAGTTGATCGCCGTCTGGAACTGCCCATGGATCACGGCGATGCCGACCGCCATCGCAAGCGCCTTGAAGATCTCGAACTTGGTCGATTTGCGAGGGCGATGGGATACGCTCGTTTCCCGGACCGTAGCGAAGACGTCAATCAGCGCCTTTTTGAACGCAGACTGCATCGCCACGCGCTCGTGTCCTCTGGTCGTCAGCAAGAGCAAAAGCGCTACCTGCGCCTCGGTCAGCAGGGCATATTTCACGGGTTGCGTGCCGCCGTTCGTTTCAGCAAGTCCGCTTTCAAACTGGACGCGGCCACAGAGCTTTTCCATGACAGATTCGTGGTAACGGATACGTTTGATGAGGTTTTTATGAGACACTCGACAACGCGCCGCGATCAAACGGCTGTCGATGATGACCAAGCCATCGTGGGACTCGTTGAATTTGGTCGGGACTTCACTAAGACCGGGGTGCCCGCAGCCCGCCGGAATTTTTTGTTTGGTTTCCATAAATTGTTTGTGAGTTTGTGTAGATTTTTTGAAGTGAGGAGATACGGGTGCACACGGCTGCGCCTCAGATTTGGTTGTGCAGTTGATTGCCCGCTAGGACACTTCCTCGTTGATGTGATCTGTTTGAGCGTGGAGATAGTCCAACAGACTCGCAGTGACGATGAGGCGCACACCCCGCTGCGAACCGCGTTGGCGGAGGCACACGGATTTGACGGGAGGATGCGACCCAAGGATAAGGGCGTTAAGGCTGCTGCGGCTAAGCCCACAGAGAGGGCAGCGCTTTCCGACGCGAGGGAGGCGAAGGAACTCAGGATAGGAACTGGAACCCTGACCGCACTGAGCAGAGATAGGCTCCGTCGTCAGGGATGATGCTTGATGCGCATGGATGTTGGCCATGCCTCAGTTCTACCCCTCATTTTTTGGAGCTGAATCGAAACCAATTCGCTATCAAAAAATTCCACCAAATCGTTTGTGGATTTACTTTTTATTGGCAGCAGATGCACCTCTTCTGAAGGAAGACAGTGGCATCTTAATGACAGACTCTAACTCTTTCTGTAGGCTGATACCCTTGGCATCCTTCATCTTGGGCGAAATAAAACGGTCGAAAAGTTTCTGATCGAGTCTCTCTAAGCCGTGCTGATGAATCAATCGATTGTAGGCAGTGCGGTTAAAATCCTCGCCTACACTTTGGCTCACGAAAAGTGCTGCCGCAGCACCCGGTATCATCCACATGGGATATTCTGGAAATGTCCACATCCAAGCAACAACCACCAGGCAGGAATTGAAAACTTCCAACGTCTTGTTCTTAGCGTCTGATCCCAACCGGGCTCGATGGTGATCCAGTCTTTCGGTTAAATATCGCATCACGTCCTCACCGCGTCCCTCTCTCAATTTACTGGAGATCAGTTGAATCAACTGTGGCGTTTTCAACTCCTCTGCTGGTTTCTCAGCGAGTACAACGCGATTGAGCCTCCAGAGATCATAGTCGCTGAACCCTGCAACCAACGGATGCAGTTCGCGGTTTTTCGGATGTAATCCCAACAGCGCCTCCCTTGCTACCTCTTTTAGCACCGCTCTCCGGCTCTGTTCCGCACGTTGAAGGTGCTCTCTTGCCTCTTTATAGCCGAACCTAGTCTCAAAATAGTCAAGTAGTCTGTTCTGGAGCGAAGGCGCTGCAAAATCGAATACAGCATCGTCACCACGGAGTTTCGCCTCCAAGTCGGGTTCCGACAACGCTACCCTATCTTCAATGAGTGCCTTCGCTGCGGCAAGACGTTGCTTGTGGGTGAGGCCACTGCATTTGGAGGAGGGTTTGCAGTGCTTCATAGTTGATATCGAGCGGGGTTCCGCTCGGGCAACTCTGTTGGTCTTGCGCGAGGATATTTTCTTCATTTGGCATGTGCTGTCAGCACTTCCGGCAACGAGGAAATATCCGGAAACGCTTCTGATGCCTTCCTCAAGCTTTCCGTGCCAATGTGCGTATAATGATCCGACATGGCCTTACTGTCGTGCCCCACTAACTCCATAACGACAGCGGCAGGGATGCCGGCTTCTTTTAAGAGAGATACAGCGGTGTGGCGTAGAGAGTGATATGATAGGCCCGTTTTTGCGCTTCCGAGGCCACGGCCTTCGCCGTGTGTCTTGCGATGGGCTTGTTTTTCTCGCAGCCCAGCTTGAGCTAAAAGGTCAGCAAATTGATTACTCAGGTTTCCGCTCTTGCCCTGCCTGACGACAAGGTCGTGTGCGCGTGGATGCACTGGAGTTGAGAGATCATCGGACGAGGCGAGGGAGGCAACATGTTCTCGAAGCGGGCCTGCCAGGGGAAAAATAATACGCTTACCGGTCTTTTTGGTCATGAGGCGGATCTCACCTGCGGTGATGTCAACGTTCGCCCAAGTGAGCGTGGCAACATCGGCGAGTCGTTGTCCTGTGTAGAGGCCAAACAAGATCATGCTCGTCCATTCGGCATCCGCCACCCCGAGAACAGCTTTGAGCTCTGGAATCGTGAAGGGCCGACGAGCGTTCGTGGGTTGAGTGAGTTTCACGGTCTTTACAAACTCGGCGGGATCTTCAGAAATAAGTCCCTCGGAGCGTGCGGCGCGAAGGACCATGCGAACGACTTTTAGATCATGGTTTACCGTTTTCGGTTCGAAAAGCTTCACCTCATTACTCCGGAAGGTGAGGATGTCGTTCTTGTCGATATCCATGAGTTCAGCGTCGGCCTTTGGTCCAAGCGCGGCGTAGAATTTCGCAATGGCGTTCGCATAAAACTTAGCCGTTGAGACGGCCGTTTCGGGACGCTTGGCTGCAAGCCATTCATCCGCAAATGCTCTGAACGAAACGGACCGGATGCTTTCACCCGTAATCTGTTCGTGAAGTGAGGCGATCACTTTTCGCGTCTGAACTGCGGTCCGCTTGTTGCGGGCGGCTTCCTCATAGGTGTCAGCGATTTTCTGCGCCTGCTTTCTGTTTCCCTCCCGGTTTACGACCCTCGTGCTCCGATTGCGGCGTTGGCCCTCCTTATCGAAGAAACGAGCTATCCAGTATTGCGATTGGGGATGCTTCCAAAGAAAAGCCATGTAAGACCCATACTAAGACCATACGCCAATGTCTACCGAAATCGCAGATGTGATTTTACTCTATAGCCGACATCGGAGAACATCAGGAAACATGCCTTGGGTGGACAGGGGTTCAACTCCCCTCGCCTCCACCTTTTTGGAAGGATCATGAAACGATCCTAAGGCTATTATCCAAAGGGACTTACGTGGGATTTAAGGCAAACCCCCAATTCGCGTGCAGGGGTGTTTCGGGTGGCCGATTTGTGCATAAAGTGCATAATTGACCCATGAAGGAAGCGACCTGCGGGAAATGCCCCAAGTTCCCCATCATCGTCGAAAAGAACGGGCGGATCGGGCGCATCACGTTCTGGAAGAAAACCGGGGTCTATGGGACCTACTTCCGTTTTGGGGGAAAACCCCGGCGCAGCAGTTTCTCGACCCTGGAGGGTGCGCGGACCCACCTCGAATCGGAGTTTGTGAAACTCGACACGAACCAGGTCAACAGCCTGACCCTCTACCCCACAAGGCACGAGCTAAGGGTGTACCACGAGTTGGAGGAGCGTTTGCGCGAACGCTCCGCAAAGGCGACGCTCCACGACGCGGTTGAATACTATCTGATGAACCATGAGCACCAGCAGCTCAAACCCCGTTCTGTGAAGGAGTGCGTGGACGAGTTCGTGGCCGCCCAGGAGGCACGCAACCTGAGCCCCGGCCACATCAAGTCGCTCAAAAAGCATTTCAGAAGGTTCCTCGTCCAGTTCAAGGGGGACATTCACGGGATTTGCGCCGACCCGCTTCTGAGGTGGCTCAACACGACCTACCCCGGTGCGAAGACGCGAAAAAATGTGCGGGGGGATCTGGTCACCCTCTTCAAGTATGCGCAGGATATCCTCAGCGCCATCCCCCCAGGCAAGACGGCACCGGAGAAAATCGCCCCTCCCGTGACCGATAAAAAAAACGAGGAGGATGTGGAAATCTATCTGGTCGGGGAGTTCGAGCGGCTGCTTCTTGGGGCCATTGAACACGACATCGCGCTGCTGCCCGCCATGGCGATCGGCGGTTTCGCCGGCCTGCGGCCCGCCGAAATCCACGGGGAGGAGGCACGTTACGAGCCGATCCAGTGGGATGCTTTCAAATGGGACACTTCCATCCCCACCCCAACCAGAAAGGAGGGCTTTGATACTGAGGGGACTTTGGATGTCAAAAACCAGAAGGTGCGGAATATCAAGACCCGGCACCTGCCGATCTACCCGGCGCTGGCGAAGTGGATGGAACCGTTCAAAGGATTGGAGGGGAGGATATGGAGGCTGGGGGACTCCTACAATCACAGGCTGCGGCGGCTCGTCGCCAAGCTGAACAAAGAGGCGGCCGACACGGAGAAGCCTTTGCATGTCGTTTTCGACGGTTTCAGGCATAGCCAAGCCAGCTACAGGATCCGGCACCTGAATAACGACCTCAATCTCCTTGCGGGCGAAATGGGGAACAGCCCGGAGGAGATCGTGCATCATTACCGGAAAGACGTGTCCGACCAGGAGGCGGACCGGTGGTTTTCGCTGATGCCGCCGCCGGGCTATAAAGCAAGAATAGCCGCGGCCCTCAGGCTACGCCTCTCCTGACTTTTTCGCGTGATAGAGCCGGACCCATAAATCAAGGTCGTCCCTGTGGAAAAGAACTTTCCCGTCCGTTTTGTAACCCTTTATTTTCGGGTTCGCCAAGCGGTGGTATTTGTCGAAGGTGCAGTCCGACATGTTGCCCAGATACGCCCGTGCTCCCCGTGCGTCCATCCAGCCGTCGGGGTTGTGCACCTTGGAGCGCAGCTCAATGAGTTCACGAAGCACGCTTTCAAGCTGCTGCTGTTGTTCCTGCGCCAGCACCAAAAGTTGCGGCAGGGCCGCAATCCCCTCCAACAATTGCCCAAGTGGCACCTCGCCCCCTCGGATTGCCGGTTCCCTCGACGGGGAGGGATTGCAGCTTTGGCCATCGAGTTTTCGTCCCGTTAGTGGTGTCTGCGTGGTTTTCTTTTTCACCCTTTCCCTATTAAGAGCGACCCCGGCAGTTTTAACGGGAAGCCCCGAATTGTTCCCCGTTCAGGTTAAGCCCGAGGCGGTTGTCCGGGTGAGTCTTTCATTTCTTAAATGCGGACGTGAAAAAAAAGTCCCTCGCAAGAAAACTTCCCACTTTTCCACCATTTGGCGGCTCCGGTGGTAACTTGCCGTCTATGAATATGGATCAAAGTAAGAGAACTCTTGAAGAAACCATGCGGGCCGCCAGTCAGATGTCGGGCAAGAAGGGAGGTGGCCTGTGAGCAAATCCAAACGGCCACCACTGACCGACCACGACGCTAAAAAATATGGCATCGTCAATACATGCTCTGCGGCGAGGAGCGTGCTCAACCGGGTCGGAGTCAGCACCGACTCGCTCCTCGCACGCCACTTTGCCGGAGACATCGGTGAGTTGAACGAATCCGATATATTGCTGCACCTGAAGGACGTGGCGGCGGGAGATATCCTTTCACGCTATGACTTGGGCGGAGACGACCGGGTATGGATCCTCACGTCTCGAAGCGGGGGGCGGCCCCGTACAGAAATAACCTCCCCTCTGTCCTACATGCTATGTCCTGAACGGTTCAAGCTTGCACAGCCACCGGCACAGGACGCACGGGCTGCTCAAACGTGAATTACCTGCTTTGGCTGCTCGCCTCGAACGGCTACTTCATGCAGCCATTGAACACGACATCACGCTGCTGTCCGGGGACCAAACGTCCGTTGGCAAAAGCCAAATTGCCTCACAGAGATTCCGCTCTGGGAACACCAGTTTCAGGCAGGTGGTGTATTCGCCGGAAGCCGCAGGTAGAGTTCCTCTTCATCCGCCTGCCTCTGTTTGCGCCGCTCAATGAGGAACCCGACGATTGTAAAAAAAGTCCCTCGAAAAAAACTTCCCACTTTTCCACCATTTTGCGAATCCGGTGGTAACTTGCCGTTTATGAATATCGACCATATAGAGATCGTCCTCGAAGAAGCCATGCGGGCCGCCAGTCAGATGTCGGGCAAGATGGGAGGTGGCCTGTGAGCAAATCCAAACGTCCACCACGTACCGACCACGACGCTAAAAAATACGGGGTCGTCATCACATTCGAGCTGGCCAGGAAAGTTCTCAACCGGCTCGGAATTACCACCGACTCGCTCCTTGCACGCCACTTTGCCGGAGACGTCGGTGAGTTGAACGAATCCGATATAATGCTGCACCTGGAGGACGTGGCGGCGGGAGATATCCTTTCACGCTATGACTTGGGCGGAGACGACCGGGTATGGCTCCTCACGACTCGATACGGACGGCCCCTCACATACATCACCTCCCCGCTGTGCTACTTTCTATCTCCTGAACGGTTCAAGCTTGCACAGTCACCGGCACTGGGCGCACGGGCTGCCCAACCGTGAATTGCCTGCTTTGGCTGCTCGCCACCCGGCTTCTTTCGCCAACGGAACCCCGTTGCCGCCGCCGTCGGCATCGAGGTGCCGGTTCATGGCCTCGTTCGGGCGCGCGATGGTTCGCTCACGTATTTCATCAAACGCTTTGATCGCGAGGGCCGGACCCGCTTGCCATTGGAGGATTTCGCCCAGCTTTCGGGTGCGAGCCGCGAGACGAAATACGAGTCCTCGATGGAAAAGGCAGCCCGCCGTCGTGGACCGCTTCTGCACCTTCCCCGCCATCGAGCGGGTGAAAATCTTCGAGCGCACGCTGTTTTGCTTCCTCACCGGCAACGAGGACATGCACCTGAAGAATTTCTCCCTCATCACCCGGCGCGGGCGCGTCGACCTTGCGCCCGCCTACGACCTGCTCAATTCCACGATCGCGCTGACAAATCCGAAGGAGGAAATGGCGCTGCCGATTCGAGGCAAACGCCCCCGCCTCACGCGAAACGACCTGCTTCAATACTTCGCGACCGAGCGGCTCAACATCAACGAGCGCGTGCTGGCCGAGATGATCGGGCGGTTTCAGGCGGCGTTCCTCGCCTGGGATGAACTGCTCGCCGCAAGCTTTCTTACCCCGGAGAAAAAGGCGGCCTACGCGGCTCTGCTGGCGGAGCGGAAGGGGCGTCTGAGGCTGTAGCCTGTTTCGGCACCCGGCGCCCGGAGTCGGTTTGTCCCGCGCTTTCCCGAACGCGACCCTTTGCCCGATACGTTGCATTTGAGGCTAAAATGTCAGATTGGCCGGGAGGCAATGCGAAGAATAAGCATGCAAAAAACGAGGGTTTGATTCCCTTCACCCGCTCCACTGTAATCAACGACTTACGACGATTTGCACCAAGGCTGCACTAAAACACTGTTTGGTAGCGATATTTTTTAGTGCCTTGCGTCTGGGGTTCTTCTCCCCACCTGGCCCCCTTTTTTTGAGATCGAATCGCTTCTCAGGAGGACGGTTTCGCGAAAACAGGGTTTTGGGATCCTCCGAAGTGTCTTTTTGAGCCGCAAAGACAATAAAATCGGCGTTGGTTTTCGCGCTGGCTTAGAATTTCGGCACCGCGGCCTTGGCCTTCTGTTCTTTGGCGGCCTTCACGGCCTGTTCGTGCTGGAAGGCCTGGGGCAGGTCGAGGCGGAGCGGCGTGAGTCCCAACCCAAGCACCGCCACGGCCCCATCGGGACGCGTCCATGTCTGCCCGGCGAACGTGTGGGCGAGTTGATTCTGCATAAGCTTCACAGGGTTGGCGCTCAGTTCGCCGACTTTCTTGGCCGACCAACTGGCGGAGCCGCCTTCGCCTTCCAAAATCGCCACCCGTTCGTAGTCGGTGATTTGAAGACTGCCGCCGGGTTTGAGGATTTTCGTGTATTCCTCCCGAACCACGTAGCTCACGCCATCGGTGGCAAGCAGCATCGCGCACCGGATTTTCCAACCCTGATACTCGAAGACCTGTTCCTTCGCGCCTTCCAGCAAAGGGGTGAGCCAAGGCTGGGGTTTCTGGGTTTTCGGCATGCCATAGCGTTCTATGGCTTGATCCAGCGTGTCGCCGAGACGGGCAAACGCGGGGGAGGCAAGCAGGCAGGCCAGGAGAATCAGACGGGAGGATTGCATGGTTCGCGTTTAGCCGAATTGGCGGCGGTTGTCGAGCTGGAGCCTGAACCGACTTAATACCCACGATCACTAAGTAGTTCCAATCGGGCCTCCCGCTTGCCGCGGCAGCGGGGATACTTCGGGCAGCCCCAAAAGGGAGTGTTCCCCTTGGCTTGGCGGAGCGTCATCGGGGACAGGCAGAACGGGCAGGCCGGGTTGGTGATTCGGGCCGCAGCCTTGAAGGCCGGGAGCCATGCTTGGAGGTTCCACAGGTTTTCGCCTGGCTTTTGGACGGATCGCACCAAGCGTTCAATGTCTGCCCGGCCCAGCAGTTCGATTGGTTTGCCTTCGGCGAAGGCACGGCAGTCGCGGGTGTATTCTCCCGTGCTGACGAACAGGCCGCGGGTCGCACTTTCGGAGACCATCACGCCGAAGAAGGCCCGAACCTCTTTGACGTTGACCTTAAAAGCCCGCCATTGCTTGCACTGCACCAGCACCAGTTCGCCGGGCTTGGTGAGTTTGACATCAATCCCGCCGTCTGCGCCCAGCCCCGATGACACCTCGACGGTGTAACCCTCGCGGCGGTAAAGTTCGGCGATCACCAACTCGAATTGATCCCAAGACACCGAATCAATGGAAGCGGGGGTTGCGACCGACTCACCAGCCGGACCGGTGGTCGGGGTCGGGTAAATAACGTCGCTTGGTCCGAACACCCGCGGCTTGGTTTGGCGGTTCATCGCATACTTCCCGAACAGGGCGAGCAACAACGGTGGGATCCAACTCAAAAGCATCAGCCAGAAGCGGTTCTTCGGCGGTTCGGGTTTGGTTCTGACTGGGGCGGGCTGCGCATCCGCGAATTGGAACGGCTTGGGAGGGGCCATCAGGGGCGGCGGAGGGCTGGTCAACTTTGGAGGAGGAATGGCGATCCGCACGGGCGGCGGGACTTCAACCCGTACCACTGCGGGCGGGGGTGTCACAAGACGGTGGGAGCCGACCAGCACCAGTTTCAGCCCGCTTGCCTCGAGCGTTGCTGTAGCCCCATCGCTCCGAGTCCAAATCCGGTCGCCAGCCTTAGTCCAAGCGGCCTGCCCGCCGTTCGCGGTCAGCACGCCGAGCACGTCCGCCGCGGCCAACGGCGTGTCTTTCTCATACTCAAGGCGACTGGCGACTCCGTCCACGAATTGAACCCCCAGAGTCCAGGCGTCCCATTGGTAATAGACGAGGCCCTGCGTATCCACGCGTCGGGGCTGGCCGTGTTTGGCGAGCAGTTCGGCCTGGGGTTCCCCCAACTCGGCGGCGGAAGCGAACCAGCCGACAATCATGGCGAGCGCGAAGAGTGCCGGAGTAATTGGGAACAATGTTCGCATCCGGGCGCGAGCGTAGCGAGTCATCAGTCCGATGACAATTCCGTTCGCCCGGTATCTCGGGCATGTTACAGAAATTCTTTCTTCGCACCGGGGCCACGGATCCGGTCGAAGTAGAGGTTTTTCCCTTCTGCCTTGTCATACTCTTGCTTGAGGACTCTCTGCTTTGCGGTTCGCGCTTTGGTCACAAGCCACGACACCGGACCCCCTTGGGCGGCGTCGAAGCCGCCCAGCCACAGATTATTGGGTTTCTTTGAGCCGCCTTTCGCCACCACGTATTATCCAAGACTTCCGTCATGTTTACGAGCTGGTCCACTTTCGCGGAGCCTTGGCTTCAAGTTCTCTGGTAGCTCTTAATCGAGTCCCAGAAGGTGCATATCCAGATCACTTCGAGCGGGTTGCGCTAGAACTGGCCATCAAAGTGTAGCAAAAAGTGTAAAATTTTAAGAGCGGGAGCGATGAGTGTCCCCTTAGCCCAATAAAACTTAGCCGTACACGAGGGTTCGAAATGGCTAATAACCTGCCACCAATTCCGCGGGGCTGCTCCACTGAATAGCTTCTTGCAATCTGGCTCCAAAGCTTGCTCCGAAGAATCGGTTATGCACGGGGCTGGTGAATTGGCGCCATCGGGATGGGTGTCGTGTTTTAGGGCCAATGTGGACGAGTCTCTTTTGGCCGGCGGCTTCGGCCCCTGACATGGCGGCAGCGACCAGTTTGCGCCAGTCACCGCAGGGCCACCCCGGGGGCGAATCGGTGCCCCAAGCGGCAACAACTAGTGCATCGGTGACCGCCACTTTGGTTTGGGCTGCCAATGCTTCACAATCGACTGTTCCGACAAAGGGAAAGAGAAGGTCAGTGGATTTTGTGGCCTGAGAAACCAGATTTACTATTTCGATGTCGGCAATTCCGAACAAGCCCGCTAGCACGGTTAGGTTTTTCCAAGTAGTCGTCTGTTCAGTTGGCCTGCTCGTCGGGGGATTGCATAGTAGGGCGACCAACCGAACAGGAGTCGAACCCTGCTGGGGCTGCAACTTCGGTTTGGGTGCTCGCTGTGGCGAAAGGCGCTTGTTGACGGCCATAGCGCCTATCGAGGAATAACCTGAATCGCTTGGATTTTGCGCTTGAATTTCGAGGCGAGCAGGTAGGCCATAAAGTCGCCAATGATGGCGTTAGGCTGACCTCCATTTCTGGTAATGACTCGGCAGGAGAGCATCTTTGAGGCGGCGTCCCATTCAATATTGATTGCGCCCTTATGGTCGTTCGTGCTGTGAATTTTGGACCAGCCCGGCGAGCGGGTTTGACGCTTTTGTTCGGAGACCGCGAGGTGAAAATCTTCGAGCTTACCGTCGTTGACGATCTTATCCCGGAGGGATTCGGTACCTGAAGAGATGACTTGGATCAGAGTTTGCATAAGGTTTGGGTGGGAAGGCTAGCGAGAATCAACTTCATCCGTGAGCCCGAGTTCACGGAGGGCCGTTTTGGTCTCCTCAAGTTTCTGCTTGGAAATGCCTCCTTCGGGGGCAACCTCGACGCTGAGCTTCAATTTCAGTCCTTTGGTGGATGCGAACTTCGAGAGCACCTTGGTATAGAAATTCATCCATTTTTGCGGCGGCACCTCTCCACACCACCCCAACCACTCGAAAGTCAGTTGCTCGGGCTTAGGGGCCGGTGGCGCTTCCATACCTGTCGGCGCTGGTTGCGGCGTCGGGGGAGTGGTGCCCGTGCTTGGCCCGGGCTGCGGTGGCTGAACGGATGGATCAGCAGATGGGACGGTCTTTTGGGCCTCTGCGGCCTTGCTTTTAAGGTAAGCCTCGGCGCTTTCCCGGGTGATGAGGAACATGTCATCGGAAAGCTCCACGTCTCCGGTCATTAAACCCTGGTTGAAGAAGAAAGGCTTGTAGTCGCCGCCGCCGGTCTTGCCAACATAGGCGAGCAGGCCGTTTCCTACCCCTCGGGAAATGGTATCCTTGATTACATCCGAATTGGTCAGGCGAGGGAACTGGGGCGATGCAAAGAATGCGTCACGCACCGATTTTGTGGCCCATTCTTTGAAGGCCGGCGGCCAGTTCCGAACAAGAAACGCGGGGCTGATTCCTATTTCTAAATCCCCGTCGTTTCGGAGCCGGTTGACGATCAGCGTAATGATGTCGTTTGCCGCGCTGGAATGAACCAGCCCCAAATCCACCTTCTTGATCGTGTTGTCTTTCCCTAGCAGCATCAGCACCTTGTAGCTCCGCCAGACGGTTTCTCGGATGTCCCGACGCGCTTTTTTTATGCTTTCCGCCAATTGCTGGCGCTGACTCTCGTCAAAATGCAGGTCGTCATTATCTATGGCCTCCCACGCAAGTGCCTTGCGGGCATCTTCACGGAGACCCTCGGTTGATTCAGCGGCGCAGAATACGAGCGCGCTCTTGAAGGTGCGCCCCGAGGAACCGTATTCACGGACCAGCTTTTCCACAAACTGCGTCGTCGCTGCTTCGTCCTGCAACGACCGCTCAGGGGCGAGAATCACCAGCGTCACCACCGGGCGGTCGGGCACCTGAATTGTCTTCTCCGGGAAAAGCACCCGCTCCACCCCGCTGCCGGCGGAGAACTCCTTTTCGATGATGCTCCGCACGCGCTCTTCCACCATGGCTGGCTGGATACTGGCGCGGCGATCCGCAAAGCGCTTGTTGAGATTTTCGCGCAGGCTGAACCGGTACCGGTTCCGTTCAACGGTCAGGTAATAGCAGCCTTCCCCCAAAGCCTCCAAAGCCGTCTCGATGTTTCCGATTTCCACCCCAGGTTCCGCTACGGCGAGCCGGATTTCTGGTTGGGTGGCTTCTGCCTTTGCTTGACCCCCGTTTGACTCAAAGAAAATAGCCGTCGCCACCTTGCGGTGCAGACGGGCTTTTTGGATGGTCTCAGGAGCTTCGGCATCCAAGCGGGTAGCGTGCGACTCCTTCTTTCCGCAAATGTCGGTCGTAACAGCCGACTCCAGTTTAGTTTCCCCCAGTTGCTCAAAGACCGCCGAGCGAAACAGCGAATCCTCCATGGGTGCTGTGCCCAAGCCGATCAGAGCATCCTTATGCGCTCCCTTGAAGCCGTCCTGATAGGCCCTCGAAACCCACAGCGCCAAGAGCCGAAGCACGCCCCGGGTTTGCTGGAACCGTGGCAACGCCTGCCACTTGCGTTCAAACACGGAGATCAGCCCGGGGTGGAACGGATAGGTTGCCGCGAACGCTTCGCGGGCGGTGTCTGGATTGAATTGCTGCGGGAGCAACTGGCGGTTCTCCACCACCCAGTCGGCGTATTCGTTGCAAGTCTCCAAGGCGTCTTTGCTCAGCATCACCTTGCCCTCGCTGGTGATGGCCCGCTCATCCCACTCAAACAACCGCCGCCGGATGATCTCGGACGCTTCCGCCTCGGCGGACATCACGATGGCTTTACCCAGCCGGTCCAGCATCTTCTTGAAACGCTCGTAGTCAGACTGGTCCTCCGCTGTCATCTCCAACTCGGAAGCAGGAATCGACACCGCCAGAACCACGTTCTCCGCGCCTCGCGCAACTTCCGAAAGGTTCTGGATGAAATTGTAAAACTGCGTGCCCAGACCGGTCTTCCGGTTCCGGCTCACGTAATTCATCAGCTCATCCAGCAAAAGGAGGCACGGTTTGTTCTTGGGGAGCAACCGTCGGATAACCTCTCCGCCGGGAGCCTCGCCCCGCTTGTCGTGTTCGGCCACTACCGCAAAGGCCGCCTCGCCGCCCAGTTGCCAAGCAATTTCACCCCAGGGAGTTTTGCGTACGGGCGTACCGTCATATCCCCCACGCCCTGAGATAGAGTCGAACTCTGTCCCAACAAAAACCGCCGTGGCGGCCTTGGGCACCAGGGGCACCCCGGCTTTTTCCAACAAAAGCGGAACCCCGGTCCACCGGCACGCCTCCGGGCCGTTGGTGGCGAGATGGTAAAGGAGCGTCAGGGCGTGGGTCTTGCCGCCGCCGAACTGGGTGGCCAAGTTGAAAACTGCCGAGGTCTCCGTCTTCTCCCCCGAAAGCCGCCGGATCACTTGGGACGCCAGCGTGATCAGGTTCCGCGTCATGTAGGTGCGCGCAAAAAAACGCTGCGGGTCACGGTAATCTAAGGGGGCGTTCCCCTCGCGAACCTGTTCCAAGTGAACAGCGAACTCCGCCGCGTCGAGGGGTTTGCCCTCGCGCAGGTCCTCGCGCGGGGTGACGACTTTGTACCAGGGTTTAAGGGGCATGGTTTGAGATGGTGCTGATTTTTTCCGCAAGCTTTTCAACCGCAAAGAACACGAGAGCCTTGCCGGATTTTTTCATTTCCAGAAGCCCATGTTTTTGAAGTTCTAAAAGATCATTTCTGGCCGTTTCATACACAACGCCATGGCTTATCCGATGCCCTTCGATTGTGTAGCGCGTTTGGGGATGCCGCAGGGCATGGCTAATCAACGCTTCCTGCCGATGATTAAGTGCGGTGGAGTGACGCAGCAGACTCTCTGTCTGGCGAAGTTCGGTGGTTTTCCGTTCGATATAGGCATGCAGCCCCTTGATGGCCTGCCGGATCACCTCTGCCTGATGCATGATGAAATACGTCAGATCGTTGTCGTCTGTCTCCGTGTAGAGAAACGAAAGCGCATACTTCGACGGGGCTTGCAGTAGGATTTCGGAAATCGAGATGAACTCGAACAGCCAATAGCCGTGGTGAAGCATCGCCCAGTAAAACAGCGCCCGAGCCGTTCTTCCATTGCCGTCCACAAAGGGATGGTCGTAGGCCAGCCAAAAATGCAAAATGATGGCACGAATCGCCGGATGAACAAAATAATCCGGGCTCTTGCCGTTGGCAAAATCGCACATGGCTGCCACTCTCTTCTCCAACTCAGAGGCAGCCGGAGGATAATGAAACACTTCCCCGTTGTTGTCCTCCACCGTGACCGGCTCATCTTCGCGCCTAAACCGGCCCGCAGCCAATGGATTATCGATGGCCTCCTCTGTGACCAATCGGTGTATCTCCAAAACCAGTTCGGGCGTCAAAGGCTGTTCACGCACTTCAACAATCCGCCGCATCGTTGCGAAGTTGTTTAACATCATCCGCTCGCTGCGGTTTTTAGGCGGTCTTCCAGTTCGAATCATCTCCTTGGCGACTTCCCGCGTAGTCACCGCCCCCTCCAACTGGCTCGATGTGATGGCTTCCTGCATCAAAGAGCGCATCACATACTGATCTCGCGTTTGCGGATTCGTCACCGGCTCCGGCAGGCCAATGGAACCACCCGCACCCATGTCGATTTCGTGCAACTGCTCCGTCACCCGGTCTGGCACGGAAAACTGGAATTTATTGCCAGCCTTGTCGCGAAGCGCAATGCGCCGAAGCGGCCGCCTCAATTTGAGGCCCATCCAAACCTGCTCGTACGTCCACCCCTCAGGTATCGGGAGCCGCCGGAGCTTATCCCAATGGACGTATTCATCAGATACCACCCGGGGCGGGAGTTTCGCAAAAATACGCGCCAAATCCTCGGGGGGGGTTTTGCTTAGCAGCTTTTTTAAATCTGGGGGTTTTTGGGGTTGTCTCATCTGAACTCCTATTTGCTACTAAAATGTGCAGAATTAGTAGACTTTGCAATTACTAAATTTGTCTCAACTGGTAGAAAATAGTAGAAAGTCTTCCCCCCATCTCAGAATCCCAAGCCTTTCTTTCTGGCGAGCACGCCGTCCACCCAGCGTTTCTCCTCGGTGTGGCTGGGGTAGAGGGCGGAGAGGGCTTGGGCTAGGCGCCAGAAGCGTTGGTCGCGGCCTGCGCCGTCTTCCACGAGGAACCGTTTCAGGGCCTCGCCCCGACTGGCGGCGAAGAGGATCATGCTCTGGTGGATTCGGTCCAGCACGGTCTCTCCTGGGCGTTCCACTTTCGTTTCGCCAAAGGCCGATTCGCCTTCGCTGGCTTCTTCCAGCACTTTGAAGAGGTCAAGCTGCGGTGTTTGCTTCTTCCGCTGGGGGGAGAGTTTCCCCTCGGTCTTGCCGAAGAGATAGCGGGCGCGTTCGCCCACGGGCAACAGCCGAGCCGTTTCGCCGGAGACCTCGACTAGGCTACCCAAATCTTCCAAATGCGCCCCCAGCCCTTGCGCGATCTTTCGCGCGGCATCGTATTCCAGCACAAACCCGGTAATCTTGGCCTTTTTGGTGCTGCTCTCCGCTTCCCCGTCCGACTCCCCCTCTTCGGACTCGCCTCCGTCTGCGTTTTCCGCAGCCCCGGCGTTCAAGGTCCAGAGCCACATCGCTGTCAGTCTGGCATCAGCTTCTAATCCTGAGGCATCTGCTCCCTCGAATATTGTGGCCAGAGCCTCGCGGGAGACGGTTGCCCAAACCTGTTCGAGAAACTCGCCGAGCAAAACCTGTTCTCCATTTGCTTTCTCGACCCGACTGTAGCGAGAATAGATTTCCAATGCAGGGCCAAGGCAGGCGAAAATGGCGTCGGCCCCAACAACTCCTTCATTTAATAGGCGTTGCATCCAGGAACGAATCCGACCTGGAAGCTCTCCGAGAACATCACGCCAATCGCCGATTTCGTCCTCGCGGCCCGAGCCCTCGGTAATTTCTCGCGGACGGCAGACGACATGAACGGACGAACCAAGTGCAGCCGAGCGAAGGGCTCGCTGACGGTTGGGTCTTTCCGTATCTATTGGCCAAGAAGCCGTCGCTATCCAACCTGCATCGATTATACTTTGAATGAGTGACTCCCATCCCTGTGTCGTTTTATTTGCAAAAACAACAACGCCGATCCCGGACGACTTCGTGACGGAGCGCCAACGCGTGAACGCTCTCGTCATTTCACGTTGGAAGAATTGGCTATCCTTCACTTCTGAACCACCATGCACAACATCATAAACCACGGCTTCTTCGTCCTTTGGTACGAGTTCTTCAGAGTAATCCAGCAATTCCGCACCTAAGGCGCGCTTCAGCCAAATGTAGAAGAAATCTGAAAGGTCAGAATATGGAAATGCATCATAGTACGGTGGGTCAGTCACCATTGCGTCAACTGAGTCATCGGGCAAACGCGGGACTTGAGCAGGCGAGCGTGCGGCGTTACCTGCAGTTAGTGCGCTCGCCTGCAAATGATCGACTACACGTGCAATCCAATCTATCTGGCCACTCCAATCTCCACCGCTACCGCCGAACGGATTCGACTCGACAAAATCCAATACGACAGGCATTCGGTTTTGACCTCCGTTGGCTGCAGCGATTGCTTCCAGCGACGTAAGCCAACGGCATATACTCATTGAAAGATCGTTTACTCTTCCGAGTGCAAATGCACTGAGTATTTGGATAGTCTGAGGCATTTTCGATTTAGACTGCTCACGAATAATCCTCGCCAAAGTCGTAAGTGTTAGTGCTTGCCTGTCTGTATAAACGTCGGCAAACGTGTCCATGCCGTAGTTTCTTTGCGAGAATGCTCGGCCTGCTCCTTTACCTTTCCCCTCAGGTGTCGGCTCGTTTGGAACTCTAGCGAGGGGGTCTGTGTTTGCGGCCTCGCGTCGCTGCAATTCTCTGCGCACATTTTTTAGAGCAAAATGATCGGCTTCTGTTGGTAAACGATAGAAACGTCCCGAGGCATCATCGTGGGTTTTTACGACGCAAATCAAGCGGGCATCTTTCGTTCCGCCGTGGCGAGCTTTCAATTGACTGCGCATCCGATCCGCAGGAGTCGTATAGCCGCAACAAGGGCACGTTACAGAACCACGCTTCACGGTGCCACCGAATGTCGGGTCTAGCGTCTTGGCTGTGGGATCTTGGGTTTCGTCTTGATTCACCCATCCTCGTTTCGTCTTAACAATGATTTGAAAATCCACCCGCTTTATCCTCGGATTCGGCACGAGTTGGAAGGCCACGGAACGATTGGCTTTCTTAGCGAGCCATTCAGACCGGATAAGTGGCACTTCGGCGCCACAACTGGGGCCTTCGCATTGAATTGTCCTCGCCCATAGATAGGCAATGGGGGTTGCTCCGTCCGCGTCTTTGGGATAAAACTGCGCCAGTTCTTTTTCAGCTTGGCCCCTAATCCACGCGCCCCATGTACGAACTTCATCTGCGAGGTGTTCGCCGTGTTTTGGAATATATTCGAGAAGGACTTTATTAAGCAGCACCGCGACGGGGTTGAGGTCGCTGGCAAACGCATCTGCACCAACACGCAACGCTTCCAACGGAATCGAGCCACCGCCAGCAAACGGGTCAGCCACAAGGGGGCGCGTTCCCTGCGTACCACCCAACCCTTCATGAGCTGCCTGAGTCAATGCCCGGCTGGTTTCAAGATACTCAGGGGCCGTGGAATTGTCCCAGTTGGCAAAGTCGGCGATAAAGTCAAGTAATGCGCCGCGTAGTTCCTGCGGATTATCAAAAAGCTTTGGGTCTTTGCGTGCAACTTCGAATCGCCTTTGGCTTTCGGGGCTAAGAAGACTCTGGCGTTTGTGAGTGCTCCATGCAAACATGTGCGAACGAGCTTCTTCAAAGAACTGCGGTGGACAAGCTGGGTCGGCCGGATCAGGCCAAAGGGCGGCACAGACAACTGCCCTGCACGCTGCGAGCGGCCGACGCGCCCACCAGATGTGGAGCGTGGAAATATGACCATGCCGAATTGATTTCTCCCTGCGCGAATGGGCGGAAATCCGCTTAATGGGAAGATCAACTTCGATAAGTCGTTTGCAAGTATTGGTCATGGGACAGAAGCTTTGATTTGTTCGACCAGCATCATGCGCTCGGATTCCGCTACGCCGTCGAGATAGGCTGCGGCTGCGACGGGAAGGATTTCCGCACGCTTCCGAGCCATTTGTGTTTCCAACATGTCGAACCAACGGTGATGATCGAGCTGTTTATTTTTAATGTCCACCGCATCAAAATCGACTTTGTGCAATGTTGTAATAGTTGCTCTGAACGTTGACGATTTAAAGATTTCCCTTTCGGGCGGTTCGGAACCAAAAAGTTTGAACATTTTGATTTTCTTATCCGAGCCAAAATCGCCGTCGCGCACGGCGCATACCGGAAGCCTTTGGTCTTGAAAAACCGACATCATAGATTGGATCCGGTCTTTGTCGCCAGCGATCAACACCCGGACGGTTTTGAGAAGATCGGCGTCGTGGCGCCGCAGCAACGCCACAACAACCGCTTCGGCAACATCATCCTCGACTAGAATGTACAGCGCCGGCATTTCCATGTTGTCCATGAGGCTGATAGCCTGCCTCACGCCAATCCCCGGAATCGGAACGACAGCATTGTTCTCCCGTTTCAGGTAGATGCGCGATTTTTGCGGGAGCGCGAGAAGGACATATTCGCTATGGGTTGTGATGAAGATTTGAATACCTCGCCGTTTGGAGACCTCGACCAGATAACGGCCCAATTCATACTGAGCGCTGGGATGCAAAGCAGTTTCAGGCTCCTCAATCAAGATGAGGCTTTTCTCCGGGAGGGATTCAACACGAGTCACTAAATCATACAAACGAGCTTCACCGGAGCCCATGTTGGCTTCGGAATATTCCTCGCCGGTCGTACGTTTCGCCGAGAGGAGGGCAACGCTCTTGCGCGCATACTTGCGACGGAGCGTGTTGTGATGGGCAACGTCATACTTGCAAAGCAGGATGGCGGATATTTTCTCAAGAACGGTATTTTCGATTGCCCTCTGATGCTGCACAAAAAGGCGCACGTCTTGCATCTTGGATTTATATTCTTCGTCCCGCTCAGAATGAGGCATGTGGAACCCAACACCAAGATAAGTTACCGGTCGCTCCGGCTGAAGATCATACCCGGACCATTTAGATGCGGCCCTGGAAACGGTCAGAGTGCGTGAGGGAGATTTTCCGTCAGATCCTGTGGGTTGACCGTATGAAACTTCGAAGCAAGCATCATCAGTAAACGGCTTTTTGTCCAAAGTTCCCGCAAGAATGAAGGTTGATACGTAATAACGACTCTTGCCCCCTTTCGATTTATAGGCAGCGGCGGCAAGTTGAAGAATAGTTGACTTGCCCGTTCCGTTGACGCCGCAGAAGGCGGTGATAGGACTCTCGATGGTGATGGTGGTGTTGGAGTGATTCCGAAATCCTTTGATATGGAGGCGCACTATTGCCTCCCCATAAGCACCGAACCTTTTTGCGGGCTGAAAACTGGCTTGGAGTTCCTGTTTAGGGTCTGACATAAAAATCAAGGTGCGTCCGCGTTAGTCCGGCAAGTTGCCAAAGGCAGCCGTGCCCACCCGATGTGGCGGGTGGAACTATGCCCATGCCAAATCGACTTCTCCCGCCGCGTGTGGACAGAGATGCGCTTGATCGGCAGGTCGACTTCTATGAGGCGTTTGGGGTATGGGGCGGTCATTTTTGTTTTGATTTCAGCGCGCTGAGCAGCATGCCCGAGACAGTCCCCATGATTTGAATGGCTACATGAGCCTCATCGGCTGTAACCTTAGGGAGCCAAGGGCGACCATGGCCGGTGCCCTCTTTGTTCCTCAGGGTATTCGCCGCGCAGGCGGTTTCATAAAGACTACGTTGGAGGCGATGGAGGGCCGGTTCTTTGTCGACGGCTTTATCTTGGGGCGTTTTGAACCCGACAGCGACGAAAGCCTGCCCCAGAAGCGTTGGAAAATTGGAACCTGCGCTATACGATCCCCATAGCTCTTGCAGGACATGGGCAGCAGTGGCTTCCAAGAGGTCTTTACCCGTGCCGGAAACGAGGGCGGCATCTTCGGCTCCCCTTTGAGCCCTGCGAACATACCGGGACAGAGCTTCTGTGAGCGCGGAACCACTCAAAGAGTCTAGGAGGCGTGGCGATAGCTCTCCCTCGCTGGTCAGGATGAATCCTTCCAACGCGAAGGCAGCTTGGAGATTGCAGATGGCCTCTTTGCCCACAAAATTGGGGGAGGTATCACGAAAGCCGCCCAGGCCCCGTATGTGGCCGATCAACAACGCGGTGAGCTTCTGACCGCCTTCCAAGTTATCAGCCAGCGCTTGACTGAGCACGGCGCGCACGCGCTTTGCCTTGCCGAGGGTTTGCCCCTGATTGGCCGGATCAAACTCCCGCAACCCCGCGCGTTCAATGCAGTGCCCCAATTGATCGTGACTTGGCTCCCGTCGGGTAGCTTGCGCATCATCGACCAGCTTGGCAAGGCCCATCAGGATGGCATCGTTGAGCGGGGGGGGCATTTTCGGTATCAGGAGCGTGCGGGGTTTAGGCTGGATCAGGGGCGGGTGAAGGCTCCGCATTCTCCGCCTTTTCGGACTCGGACGTGACGGGCGGCTTTTTAAGCGGGAAAAACGATACCGTTGGCAGCAGAATGGGCTCGTAAGGCCCCTTGGCCGTCACATCGCGCAGGATTTCGCGGGCTGCCCCGTAGAGAATGCTGGAACCGTTGGTCTGTACAATCTGCTTTTGCCTGTCTTCTGGCAAACCGTCGAGGACTGAAAAGAAACCCACAATATCCAGGGCGAAGTTGTAGGGCGCATTCTTCTCCGCAGGAACTTCTTGTGCAATCGTGAGGCTGACCAGCCAGTTGTCTCCTTCCTTTGGAGGGGCCACTAGATCGCTTTCAATGCGAAGCTCCTCAAAGGCGACATTGGTCTCCTTTTCCGGGTTAAACAATGAATTTGCGGTAAACCTCAGGTCCGTCACGAAATACGTGATGCAGTTGATCGGTGAAAGATGCGGTTTCATGATGCGAGTAGCATTTCAGTGGTCTCTGCTGCGGATTGAACGGGTGAGCGTCGTGCAGCGGACAGATCCGCAACACTTCGTCCGCAGGTTGAAAATGGGTGAACTTTTCCCGTCTGGACCTCTGGGTGGAGGCAATGAGCCACCAGTGCAGCGGACTTTTTCTGCCAGACGGATTCAACGCTTGGCATGAACTCCAAGTTCCAATCCTCCTCCCGAGTCTTCGAGAGGGCCGCCAGCGACGTGACCCAAATATCTGCGGGTTGCACTTCCGCTGATGCATAAGTCCGGAATTGCCGTATCGCGCCGGACCAAACTTGGGCCGGGGGTTTGGTGCCTGTTCTTAGGGATTCGAGATATTCCTCGTCGATCCGTTCATCGCGGAGGGCACACAGCAGGACATTGATAGAGCGGGACGGGCGCTCGCGGCCGGTTTCCCATCGGGTCCAGCTTTTTTCTCCGATTTGGAGTAACTCGGAAAGTCTCTTCTGGGTGAGCCCCAACTCCGCCCGGAGTTCCTTGATTTCATCTGGGGACATCAGCCCCATGCGGCGGGCCTTGATCGATTCAAGCTGCGCTTTGACCTCGCCCTCGATAATGATTTCGCCGTCGAGGTCTTTCCAAGCATCCACCTCGACTTCGATGGTTTCACTGAAACCATCGCCGTTGGTGTTTGGAATTTTTACAGGATAATTGATTCGGACAGCAGTCCACCCTTCAAACGGTGGCTCTTTCTGAACTTGTGAGAGTTTCATAGGGTTTCCATTCCTTTCCGTGGAAAATGACTGGAATAGATCACAATGACCTTTCCATCAGGTTTAAGATTGATTTTCCCATACATCTGGACATTCCGGTGAAAAAACCAGAAGGCGTAGGTTTCGCCCGGTTCCTTCATGGTGGTGATGTGCCTGCCCTGAATGTCGGGCGCGTCTAAGGCTGTCGCCATCGCGCCGAAACGCACGTAATCCCAGTCCTCCTCGGGGAATCTGGCTCCCCAATCGAGATCGGATTGAACCTTTGTATCGATTCGCTGAGGGTCGCCGGAACGAAGGATTCTGGCGACCGTAGTCCGCCACTCTGGTGGAATGACGAGCATATTTGGAACAACATCTGACATACGGTATCAATTCGCACCTTCCCGTCAAGGGTTTTTTTTCGTCTCCCCGTAACTTGGCGGTTCCTCCCGAATCACGACGGGTTGCGTTGGCGAATCAATTCGCAGGCGATAATGCTCCACCTTTACGATGGGCTGCCAATCGAGTGGGGATGGGTCGCGCAGGATGTTGAGGGTGGGGTTGGTGGCGCAGTGGGTGACCACGTAGAGCCAGTAATCCCCCCGTAGGCGTTGAGCCGTCTTGAACTCGTTGGTGGTTAGGGCGATGTCGCCGGTGTGGGAGCGGCCTTTCACCTCGATGAACCGGACGTCGATGGCGGTTTTCAAGTCCTCCGGGTGGGGTTTGCGGGAGATGAGGTCGAAGCCGCGGTTTTCGCTTTCCACGCTCTCGACCACTCGGCCTTCGGATTCCTCGTGGGCGATGACGAAATTGACCGCGATGCGCTCGATCTCCGGGTCAGCCACCATCGGGGCGAAGGTGGGGGAATTGCGCTCCGGATGGGGCAGTACCCAAGCCCGCCCTAAAAACTGGATGTCGCCGATCAAACACTCCCGTTCCCGCTGGAGTTCGGCCCGGCGGCGTTCCAAGCGCCCGTTCAGTTCGTCCAAGCGGTCCTCGGTCTGCTTGATGTTGGCGGCAATAAGCGGCGAGGTGTCCCCCCGGTCCAGTTGCTCGTGCAAGTCAGCCATCCGAAGGCTCTGGCGATGAATCAGCGCATTGAGGCTGATTTCAAGATGCTTGGAGATCGTCTCGGTTTCGCGCTCCCGTTGGGCAGTGACTTCATCCAGCACGGGCGTCAGCGCCTTTTCAATGAGGAATCCCTCAATGGTGGTGGGGTCTGACAGACAATCGGCAACCGGGGTGGGTGTGTTCTGCGGGGCAAGGGAGAGATCCAGCAGAACGGTCGGCTGCTTGATGCTGAGGCTGCCGTCCATGGCGACCTGCACAGCGAAGAGGCGTCGGTGAATCTGGTTGTCCCGACCGTCCTTGACGGAACCGGCGAAGAAATCGAGCCGGTAGCATTCCCGGTGGTGCAAGTCGTAAAACACGCTACCCCGCTGCAAATCATCCCGAACCTGATTGATGATATCCTCGCGCACGCATTCGAACAACGGGTGCCCTGGCGTCACCCATTCGAGGGTAGGGTCCTTGGGGAGCAGGGATTTGTCGAACGCGATGTTCTTGTATTCCCTCCCAAGCTTCCCAAACCGGGGTTCAAGCCGCTCCCCTGTTTCCACAAGGGTTCTCGGAATCTTGCCAATTCGAAAAACGTGGGAGCCTTGGCGGGGCTCCTTGGATTGGATGCCGGCCAGGGGGGCCGCCTGGACAAAAAAATCCTCGATGACTTCCGGTACCAGTCTGCGTTCCTTGGCTTCGGCCGACTTTCCGACGATGGCGGAAAGATTCAGTTCGCGTTTAGCCAGCCCCTCGAGGGTGGAATTGGTGATTCGCTGGAATCGCGCCATGTCCACTTCCTCCACGATCCGCTGCTTGATGATCTCCTCGGTTTGATTCCGCGCATACATATCGCGGATCATCTTTTCCAGCATGTTGGAGGGGAACACATCGCCGAGGACGTTGAACACCTTACCCGTTCCGGTCGGATCGAGATCCTTCTCGATAGCCCCGATGCGCTCAAAAAGCTTTTGGAGGACCCGGCCTTCCCGGGTGTTGGTGGATACGAAGTTGAAAATGAGGCAGTCCTTCTCCTGCCCGTACCGATGGATGCGCCCCATCCGCTGTTCCAGCCGAACCGGATTCCACGGGATGTCGTAGTTGATCATGAACCAGCAAAATTGCAGGTTGATGCCCTCTCCCGCCGCTTCGGTGGCGACCAGAACCTGACAGGACTCGCGGAACTCGCGTTCAGCGAAGATGCGGGTCCCCGGGGTGTCTCGATCCCCCACCTTCATCCCGCCATGGATCTGAGTGACCGAGAGGCCCCATTCGAGGAGCTTGCCATGCGGTCGGCCATCCCGGCCATCTCCGGCGAGGTAATCGAGGGTGTCTTTGTGTTCCGTGAAGATGAGCAGCTTCATCCGAGGGTCTTTGAAGACGCCGTTTTCGGTGATTACTTCCCGAAGCTTCACCAACTTGGTTTCGATCTCCCGTTTCTCCAAAATCCGCGCTTGGTCAACCAGCTTGGCGAGTTGGATGATTTCCTCTTTGAGAATGGCCGGGTCAAAGGATACCACGACTTCCTCCAATTCGGAGATGACTGCCTGTTGCTCTTCGTCGGTCAGGTCTTCGAAATCCTCCGGGAGGCGCCGGTTGATCTGCTGCTGGCGGTAGGCGTCTGGGTCGAGCAGGATTTTCTCCCGCTTTTCCCTCATCCGCTCCAAACTCCGGCGCACGGCGTACACGCTGGAAGCGAATCGGCGTTGCAGCATCGCCATGGTGAAAGCAAGTGCACGCCCGCGGGCGGAGTCCTCCGAGGCCGCCTTAATGGATTGGTCTTCGACGAAGCGGGTGAGGGTATCGTAAAACTCCCATTCTTCGTCGCTGATCTGGAAATCGCTGGTCCGAACAATTCGTTTGGTGAACAGGGCCTTCACAACTCCCGTGTCAGCATCAGGGAACGTAACGAGCGCCTCTTTAACCCGTCTCAGATAGAATGGAGCCTCCCGCTTGGACATGGCCTCTTCGAGGCTCTTGACATCACCGTAGATATCTCGGTCCAGCAATTCGAGAAACAGACAGAAATTCTCGGGGTCACCCTTGTGAGGCGTCGCGGTCATAAGCAGGAAATGGTCGGTCATTTCCGACAGCGATTCGCCCAGTTGATAGGCAAGGGTCTTCTTATCCCGGCTGGATGCGCTCATCTTATGGGCCTCATCCACGATGATCAAATCCCAGTGGCTCCGCAGCAAACTCTCCTTGGCATCCTCAATGCGGGAGACCCAGGAAACGGAAGTAACCACCTGGTTTTTGTCCTGCCAGGGATTTGATCCGTAGTTGGCCCGGAGAACATCGCTGCGCACGACCTCGAAGTTTTCACGGAACTTGTCTTTCATCTCTCGTTGCCATTGGAAGGACAAGCTGGCCGGGGTGATGATGAGAGTGCGTTTTACCAGCCCGCGGATTTTGAGTTCCTTTAAGAGGAGCCCCGCCATGATGGTTTTGCCAGCCCCAGGGTCGTCCGCCAGCAGAAACCGAATCCGGGGCAGACGGAGAAAATAATCGTACACGGCTTCGAGTTGGTGCGGAAGGGGGTCAACCCGCGCAATCGAGAGGGCGAAGTAGGGGTCGTATTCAAAGGCCAGGGCAAGTCGCATCGCCTCAATCCCCAACCGGAACTTTAACGGATCGCCATCGAACGGTTCGGTGTCGGGGGTGGCATCCAAGCTGGCGATTTTGTCGGGCGTCAGGATGGGTTCGTACAACTTCGACGTGGTCATCCCCTTGCCGCTGAGCTTTACGGAGGCTCCCATCAAAGTGCAAGCGAGCACCTGCACCGGCTCAGGAAAAATTGAGCCCCGAACTATTTTACCCGGTTTCAGATCTGCTGCCTGCATGTTTTTGTCCTATTGGGAGGTTATCAAGGCGCTTGGCGGACGGAGTTTTGCTGGTTAAGTAGCCCGACCGGATACGCATCCCATTAACCGATTTGGATACTGGATGGGGAAAGGCGCAATCACAAGAAAATGTGGCAAAAGTTTCCGTAAAATAATACCCCCCACGAACTGCTAATGCTGCGCAAAAGAACACTTACTCACACATTCTCGTAATTAAACATTTTGGCAGGAGCGCGAAACCTGCGGCCCGAAACGCAGTATTTGGGCCGACAGAGACGCACATAGGCGGTGATTAGCCCACGAATAGCAATGCCGCCTTGCCAATCCCACTCACAACCGTCCTCACTCCGGAGCTTGTCAATCTGAGGCGATTCATATCCAATACCGGGGGTTTCCGGTTGCCGGAATAAGCACTTCCACCCATGCCACGCTTCGCCAAAACCTCCCTTTCAGTAAAATTCTTCGCCAACCTCGGATTCGAGGCCGACCTCGTGGACCGCATTGTCGCCGCCGCCCCTAACGGTGTCTCGCAACACCGTGAAGCCCATTAGTAATGCGGACAGCAATGAACTTCTGAAATATGCAACCAACCACCGCGACTACCCCCGGTACCGTCGAACTTGTGCTCGACCATCTCGTGAGGAATGGAGGAACTGATCCAAACGCCTATCTGGATTGCCTCGAGATTGAGACAAAGGTGGCGAACACGCAGACCGTAGTTCGCTGGCACCGCATCGGCCACGACGCCACTTTGGACAAACCTGATACTGAGAAGCTGATTGATAAACTCATTCTGCTCCTAATTGATTTTTCATGCACCCGAAAGGAAAGAGACGAGGCTATTCTCGCCGTCACAAAGACCGGATCAATGCAATCGGTGTCAGCTCTTCACGAAAAAGCCCGCCGTCTATTTACCACGAGCGCGACGACAGGTGAGGTCGGGGAATTGATGCTCTACTTCCTTGCAGAGCACTTGCTCAAATATCCGCAGGTTCTCTGCAAGTTTCCCCACAAGACCAACCCCAATGTCCATGCTCATGGTGCCGATGGCGTCCATGCCTCGGTTGACCCCGTGACCGGTCATCTTCGCCTCCACTGGGGTGAAGCAAAACTCTATCAGAAACTGGGCGCAGCCGTGGAGGACTGCTTTTCTTCGCTGAGCGACCTGATTCTGGAGCCGCCTGATGCAAAAAAGACAAAACGACGCGATGTCGAGCTGTTGCGCGACTACATAGACCTCAGTGAGCCTGGGCTTGAAATGGCTTTCCGTTCTTATCTCAACCCGGACGACGCGCTTTCGAAAATGGTCCGTTACTGTGGGTTGGCGCTTATTGGTTTTGATTTGGCCGACTACAATAAGCTCACCGATGAGGTCGCAAAAAAGGAGGTCGCCGCCGTAACGGCACGCGTGGAAGATTGGGCAGCGAAAATCAAAGCATCCGTAGAGAAACATGAGCTTATCGGGATCACAATAGACGTCTTCTGCATTCCATTTCCGTCAGTCCAGGCATTCCGAGATGCCTTTTTGAAACGCCTTGGATAATCCTATGTCGTTAATCACGCTACGCAGTTGGTTATTGGAGCAGCCCTCCTTCATAAATCGAATGGACGAGGTCATTCGCGCAGGTGTTCTTGACGAGTTTCCTGCAATCGTTCCGCAGAATCCAGCTGTTGAGCATGAGTGGCCCAAGTTACTTCTCTGTGGAAGCATCCTAGCCAGATCAGAAATTGCGGATGAGCAGCGTGTTGCGCTTCGGATTGCTGACACTTGTTTGAAGCTTAAGTCTACGGGTAGGGAGGAACGGGCGGCGGCAGCGGTTATTCTCGACACGATGGCCAACAGACGGTCCGTCGCACTTGCGATTGATAGGGATTTGATTCCGCAGGATTTTGAGGAAACTCTTCCAATCCCCCTCCGGGCCGACTTGCTGAAACGCTCGGCTCAGGATCAGATCCAGTCATCGGATGAAGTGCGGCATCCAGCGAATCGGTTTCAAGTGGACTTTTGGAATGCGTTGACTTCGAACCAATGGATCAGCGCGTCTGCGCCGACTTCTGCGGGTAAGTCATTCTTGCTTCGCTTGTGGGTCGCTGAGGTCTTCAGAAAAAACAAAGGGGCACTGGTCGCATTTATTGTTCCCACCCGTGCATTGATCCAAGAGTTCTCCGATGGCTTTGGTGAAGACATTGCGAGTGGTGTCATCAAGAATGTGACCCTTCATGCGCTCCCTATCGAGGAGGAGTTTTCATCCGACAGTGGTCATTTGTTCGTTTTCACCCAAGAACGGCTACACATCCTTTTAAGCCGAAGAAAAGACCTTTCCTTCAGTTTGCTCGTCGTTGATGAAGCCCAAAAAGTGGGCGATGGGTGCCGGGGAATACTTTTAGAACAAGTGATTGCTGAGTGCATGCGCCGCTCTGAGGAAACACAAGTTGTCTTTGCGTCACCGTTTGTTGAAAATCCGGCTTACCTCACACGTGGAGCACCATTGAATCAACGGACGGGTTCAGTGGAACGGGAGGTTACAACGGTCACACAGAGTTTACTCTTCGCTTCGCAGAAGCGCGGTGCTCCCGACATTTGGAACGTTTCTTTTGTGGCGGGCGAAAGGGATATTGCCGTCGGGAGTGTGAAATTGCCGTTTCGTGCAGTCACCCCAGCGAAAAGGCTGAGCACAGTGGCGTTTGCACTCCAAAGCCCAACTGGCGGAAACCTTGTGTATGCTAACGGACCGTCAAAGGCCGAAGGATTCGCTCAGCACATTAGCGATGGATTCCTTGCACAAGGAGTTCCATCGCTTGAGGAAAACCCCCGAATTGCCGAACTAATCAAACTCGTTCGAAAGACAATCCATTCGAATTACCTGCTTGTTCATACGCTGAAGCACGGAGTCGCCTACCATTACGGGAACATGCCGCTCCTCATCCGCACAGAAATCGAAGCACTGTTTCGAGAAAACATTCTCCGTTTTCTGGTATGCACAGCGACCCTCATCGAAGGCGTTAATCTACCGTGCAAAGTCATTTTCATGCGCGGGCCGACCAAAGGAATAGGAAATTCAATGCAAGCGGTGGACTTCTGGAATCTCGCGGGAAGGGCCGGAAGATGGGGGACGGAATTCCACGGCACCATTGTTTGTATCGATCCTAACTCCGTGGATGTCTGGAAAGAACCTCCACCGAGGAAACGGGTTCGCCAGCACGTTATGGCCACAACGGAGCAAACGTTGACCAGTGCTGATGCTCTGCTGGACTATATCGCGAGTGGCTATCACGCCGTGGGTGGGCAGGATTATGGCGAGTATGACTATACCCTGACGTTTCTTTTTCATGCGCTTCTCCGCGGCGATGATCTTGCGGGATTACCTTCAGCCAAGGGGATTCCGACTGAGACACGCGAACGAATTCAAGCGCTTTTGAAGGCAGAACTTGATACGCTACCATTGCCATCCGATTTGATTTTTCGGCACCCTGGAATCCTGCCACACGCGCTCGCGACGTTGCTGTCTGAGTTTCAGGCATTGAAGCCAGAGGAGTTGGTTCTTTTAGCTCCCGTTCTACCGGAGAGCGACGACGCCGTCGCTCGATATGCAGCCATTTTTGGATTTATCGATAGACACCTCAGAGCAAAATGGGGCAACGTCGCCGACGTGGATGGAAAGCGACTTCTCCAGTTGGCCATTACTGCCGTGGATTGGATGCGAGGCAAGCCACTAGCCGTCTTGATTGACAAGAGGGAAAGAGCAAATGAACGACGCGATAAACCCGCAAAACTCTCCAGAGTGATCATTGATGTGATGAACGACGTTGAAGAATACGCGCGATTCAAGATTCCAAAATACCTGCGGGCGTTTCTTGATGTGTTGTATATTCACACCCGACAGGCCGGGATGAGCGAAGTGATTCGGGAACTTCCGAACCTTGAATTATGGCTAGAATTGGGAGTCTCCGTACGGACGCAACTCTCCCTGATGGAACTTGGAATGTCGCGGACTGGTGCCATCGAAGTATTCGAGTTGATGCTAAACGACAACATGACCAAAGTTGAGACGCTCTCTTGGCTTCGATCATCAGATCCGGCTGTTCTCATCAATCTGCCCGAATTGGTTAAACAAGAGATCACGCGGGTGCTGGCCCGTTTTGCCCCGAAAGATTAGGGGCACGGCAAGGCTAATCATCGTCTGCGTGAGCCGTTAGCCGCTTTTTCGCGCCAGGAATGAACCTGTCGATCACGGCAGTCATTTCGGCATCGGTTAGTGGTCTGCATCTCTCATGCGCCCCAGATACATCGGCCACCCTGAACAGGACGGTTGCCGTGAAAGGTCGCGTTGGTTCCCCGCGTGCCGTGGGGAAGAGACTAGGCTTGCCGTTTTGCGGTTTTCCTGGCGGTTTTCTCGGCGATTTTTGAAAGGTGCTCGTCCAACCCCTCAATTAGGAAGTCGGAGCCTTGGCTTCCGCACTGGCCACATTCGACCATCGAGCCTTCAAGCTCCTCAAACCTGTCCGCCGGTCCGTACCCGTCTTCGTCCGTGAGTTCGACGAAAGTTTTGACTTCGACGAAAAACGGACCGCGGTTGCCGCAGGCGGGGCATGCCATGTCAATGGCGCAGCTGCTGTTGATCTGATGGACGGAGGGAAACTTTTTGTGAAATTTTTTGGGGGTCATAGTTTGGGGATTGGTTGCAGAGTCATTGTACCACCGCTCAAAAATGCGTCGGGCGGTTTTTTGCCGGTGAATCATCATGCCCAACTTTCATGCCGCAAGGCCAGGCGGTTGAGCGCGGCCCGGTGAATCCTCCATTCCGGCAGGAACCGATCCATCAGAGCCTCGAAGCGCCGGTTGTGCGTGCGTTCCAGCAGGTGTGCCATTTCATGCACCACGACATACTCCAGGCATTCGCGGGGCTTTTTTGCGAGTTCCGAATTGAAGCGAAGTCCCTTGGTGCCGACGCTGCAACTGCCCCATCTGGTTTTCATCCGTTGGACAAAAAAACGCTCCACCTTCACGCCTATGAGGGGTTCCCACTTGGCAATCAGGGGCGGCACGGCTTTCCTTATCTCCTGGCGATACCATCCGTCAACGATGGCCTGCTTTCTCTTGTCGTCCGTGCCCGGACGCACCCGCAAGAGCATCCGGCTATCTGTCAATTCGACGGACGGCGCCTGGTCGCTCTCGATCACCGCAAGCGGGTAGCGCTTTCCCCAAGCGTAGTGGCCCTCCCCGTCAAGATATTCCCTCGGTGTTTCCCGTTCCTGCTCCCGGTGCCGTTCCTGTTGTTGCCTGATCCAGGGGAGCTTTGAACTCGCGAAGGCATGGATGGTGTCCAGAGGCATGTGCGACGGGGCCGAAATGCGCACCTTGCCTGCCGGGGGATGCACACTGAGATGGACGTTCTTGATGTCCTTCAGCACCACCTCGACCACCATGTCGCCAAGCTTGATCTGCGTGTACATCGGTATTATCGCGGCCCCTGCGCATCGTAGGTAGCACTGTACCAATTTGCCCAAGGTGATGCGTAAACGTCCCTCCGCTCCTTGCAATGCTCAACCCCCGTGATAACCGCCCCCGGAGGGAAGGATTGGTGAGCAAGGATTTCAAAAGCGATTTCTCCTACTGAATGGATGTCGCCTTCTTTCTGCATCCTCCAAAAATTCTCCGTGGGCAGCGGTTTTCCAAGCTTCCAAATTTCGCATAGACCCGCGCCCACGGCTGCAACCCCGACATCCAATTTCCGGGTTGCGACGACATACTTGGCTCCGCCGAAGAGTTCTGGATAGATATTGTCCTTGTCGTATTTGTAGCAGTCGTCCGAGCCGTCAAAATATCCACGCTCGTATTTGCCGATGACGGACTCCACCTCCTTTTGGGTCGGGCCAAGCGACCAATTTACATACACTGCATCACCACCTCGTGACCGCACGCTGAACTTTATGCGGGGAAAGGCCTGCTTCAATTCCTTCCGAATGTTCCGGGCTGCAATTACGGCTGAGGCGTAGCCATTTTTCGGCACTTGTTCAAGATGGGGGTTTTCGGCGAGGGCGGTCTGGCGTCGGGCTTCCCTGTTCTCCTCCTGGAGTTTCAGCTCCTCTTTCGCGCGGATGTCCTCGGCCTCGGCGAAAAGCAGGGCCTCATCTATTTCCTCCTGCGTAGCGACGGCATCGTATATCTGCCACGGCAGGCCGCGGACAACCGCCTCGTTCAACTCCTGGGCCTTGCTGCCGTTCTCAAAAACGATGCTGAGCAGGGCGTTGCCGCCGGTCACCATCGCGCCTCCGCCCATGATCGTCACGGTCTCCGGCCTCTGTTGGCCTGTGATCCGGTAGATAATTCCGTCCCTGAACTGTGAACCGCAGATCCGCTGACCGACGGCCAGCCGGGCCGCTATCGGATTGGGAATGGGGTTGTAGTTCATACTTGTTTATCCAAAATTGCCACCACGCCACTGGGGATTGCGGCTTTTTGAGGGCGTTCCTGAAAAAGTCCGTCGGCGCTATTATCGCGTGAAGCGTTGCGGGCGAGTAATCTTCTACGCTCCTCATCGAACGAGAAGTTCGGGAGAACGCTGCGCATTGAGCCGAGCGCGTGACTAGCGCACACAATTCCGCACAAAACCTTGACAGCCTCTGAGGGCGTCCACGGAACTTTTCGCAAGGTAGGCAGCATTTCGGGCAAGATGAGATTGAGATCGACCATCCGAGTGAGAAACACTTCGAGATCCCGATCCGTCATCGTTGGTTTTGCGTCGAGTTTTTCCAGTTCGCTCGCTGCTGGCATGGGAAGCCCACGTTTCCCCACTTCATACGGCGGGAAATCCATCAAATAGGAATCCAGGCTTTCTATGCTCGATGTCATTGCCATGCCGGCTCCCCTGTTGAAGAGCTTTTCCATGGGGGTGCGTTTGTTGATTTTTTTTCGGGAGTTTTTGTTCATAGGTTTGAAATTTATCACCTATTTGCGGGTGCCTCGTGAATTGGTGTGTTTTTTTGATGACGGAGTTCATGACCCCGTGGCTGGTTGTGGTGATCCATCTTTGCTGATTTCGTTTTTGTCAGTTTCATCCCCCAGTATACCAAGTTTTTTGGGTGACGGTTTTTTCTCCCCTTCTGCCGTAGCCGGAATGGATCGCCAATAATCCGACGACAGGAGCACCAGCCTTGCGGGCCGGTTCAGGGGCATTTCCCCGCCGGCGAGGTCCGCCCCAAAAAAATGTTTTTTCTCACTTGGCGCGCCGGTCGTTTTCCGGAAAGAGGCCTATGATCCCGCGGAGCGCCGCCGCCTTCTGTGAAATGACCGCAAACGAGGCAGCGCCGTCCGGGGAGCATTCGCCATGAAACCCCGAGAGACACATCCCCATAATCACCCCGCCGGGGCCGTTGCCACCCAACGGATCCAAGCCGGGCTTGCTTTCCCCTTTGCGGACGGAGGGGAACCCTCGGGGGAACCCACCCCCTGGAAATTGGGGCCAAATGAGGCCAATTGGGGCAATCCGGCCCCGATCCGCAGTCGGGCGAAAAACAGGGAAAGCCTGACGCCGGGCCTCTGTTTGACACGATCCGGCTCCATCAGGCCAAGTGGGGCCAAGCCGCCGAAATTTCGGCCTCATAGACCTCCGGGTTATGAAGCCGATGCACTGAAATTTTTTTTGTGTTGTTGTAACCCGTTGAGGTCCAAGGCCCGAGATGCCCGGCGAAAAGCGGCAAAACGCCAAAGGGGAACCCCGAGGGGAACCCGACACGCGATTCGGGGATCAGGAAGGTAGCAAGCATGCCCAAAAAAACGGACAGTTACACGCACGTCGAGAAGAACCTCTACAAGGATCACGAGGGCTTCTATCACGCCGCTCGAAAAATGGGAGGCGTCCGGATTTGGGAGGCGCTCGGAACCAATCAACTCTCGTTGGCGCGCAAGCTGCTGCACAAATGGCTGACCGCCACCGACGCCAACCCGCCCTGCCGGGATCGCGACATCTCGCTCCGCCAGGCGATCCAGATGACCCTCGGCGAAATCGAGCGGGACAATCCGCGCTCCCTCAAGACTTGGAGCGGAAACGCCGGGATTCTTTTCAGGGCCTGCCTATGGCCCGGAGGCGCCGACATTCCCTTCGCCGATTTGACGCCCGAACAGTGCCAAACCATCTTTGCGCAGGCTAGGGACAAGGAGGGGATTTTGCGTCCGACCCGCCTGCTGCACTGCGATCTCCGAAAACCGAAACTCATCGGAATGCCGATAGCCGCCAGCACTTTTAACCATTGCCACACCCTGATGAGCCGCGTCTGCCGCGACCGCGTGCTCGGCGGTTACCGGCTCGACGATCCGATGGCGCGGGCGCGTGTCAATCGGCTTCCTGCCGGGAAAATCGACCGCGTCACGCCCAGCCTGCAGCAGTTCCAGGCCATTCTCACCTTCATGCGACGTCCGCACCAAAACATGTGCGTGGAATCCGCCGATATGGTCCAAATGGCGGGCGAGGTGGGACTGGGCCGCGCGGAAATGGTAAAACTTAAATTAGGCATGCTGGATTACGAGGTGGGGGCCATCCAAGTGACTCGCGTAAAGACCGACCATGAATTTGATATCCCGTTTTACCCGTGGAGCCATGAACTTTGGAACCGTGTGGTGGGTCGCGCCACGGCTCGGAGCAACGGCGCTGGGCCTGATGTCACCCTGTTTTCAGTTAAGTCGCCTGCCAAGGCTCTCCGCGCGGCCTGCGTAGCGCTGGACTTTCCCAATTTCACCATGCGGGCCATCCGGCGGCTCTTTATTTACCTCTGCTGCTGGGGCGGGGTTCCCGAAGAGATTGTGGCAAAATTGCAAGGTCACCAAGACGATGGGAAGCTGATCCGGGAGGTGTATGACAACGCCAAGTGCGAATCCGATGCCGCCCGCCGAGCCGCGTGGAGGGCGGGTATCCTCAGCCAGATGGATAAAACGGCGGCACTTTTCAATTGCCAGAACCCGCCGGAACTCGTCCGCCCCGTCCGGATCGAAACGATTCCGGAGGGACTCCGGCACTCCGCGAGGGTCGCAAAGCGGCTGGCAACGGCGCTCGAAGAATCACAGCGGAAGGTGGAGATGGACAAAAAGAGCGCCATGGATGCCACGTGGGGCAAGCTCGCGGAACGCAACGGTCTCACCTATCTGCCTGATGTTCCCCTCAAAGACCAGGATCCGAGGCTGAAGGCTTTGTTGGTGAAGCCGATGCGGGCCGGATTGCAGTTGTCGCAGGAAGCCATCATCGAGCCTACGCTCAAAGCGGGAAACCTTGAAGAGGCCGAGATGGAACAGCGCCGGACACGCAGAGATTGCCGACAAAAAATCTCGAAGTTGTTGGCCGTCATTCGCTCAGGGGCTTTGCGCGAAACCCTGGTCGGCGAGTTTGAGGCTCAAATGCACCAACTGCATGCCCAGGTGCGCGAGGCGGATTGCGTCATTCGCAGGATTCAAGCCGCAAAAAGGCTCCGAGACAAAAGGGCCAAGGCCGATCAGGGTGCTGCTACTGAGGTCCAGCCCCTGGGCAGGTGCGCCTGACAAAGGCCTCGACATCAACGGTCGGTATGAGCACCTGACGGAGCACCATGCATCTGCGCAGGAGTTTCCGATCCACCAATCGCCTGATTGTGCGGGTGCTCACGTGGAGCGCATGGGCGGCCTCGCCGACTGTGCAAAATTTTCTGTCCATTTCTGGCTAGATCGACCGGATTGCCACTACAGGCCGTCCCCCGGTTGCAAAATTCAGAGCGTGGCTGCTTTCCGGGTGGAGGCATAGCTCTGCCAGGGTGGTTCGTGGAACCCTGGATGCCCCGGAGTTGTTTTGACTCACGCCCGCGCCACGAGGAGTTCTTCCCAGCGGGTGGTAAATCCGCGTGATTTTCTCTCTTGGCGCATGCGCCACTTCCGATCAAAGCCCATTGAGCCGTAGCGGACGGTGTTGGTTCCGTATTTGCGGTTAAGCTGATCCACGAGGGTGTCGAGCCGGGCAGCGGGGCACGACTTGACATATTGATTCATCTCCCTCACTCACGAACCGGCGAACGCGACCTTTTGGATGGCCGTCCGCAAGGCGGCGATGTTGACCGGCTTTACCAGGTGATCCGCAAATCCTGCATCGCGGCTTTGGCGAATATCCTCGTCTGCTCCATATCCGCTCAAGGCGATGCCAGGAATGCCGGAACGCTCTTTGATGTGGCGCATGACATCCAGCCCGGAACCATCGGGCAACCCAAGATCGCTGACGAGCAGGTCGAACTCCTGTCCGTCTGCCAACGCTTGGGCGGTCCTGACGTATTCAGCCGTGGCCACGGTATGCCCCCACTTTTTCAGGAGTTTGGTAAGGCATTGCAAAGTGTCGGGGTGATCCTCCACCAGCAGGATTTTCAAAGGGCGCTCCTGCGGCACCACGGAGGGGGCGGGAGGCGCCAGTTTCTCCTGCGGGGCAATGGTGGCCAACTCCACGGTGAACGTCGCCCCTTTGTCTTTGCCCTCGCTGAATGCGGACAGTCGCCCCTCGTGCAGTTCCACCACGGCTCGGGCGATGTGCAACCCCAAGCCCAATCCGCCGAACTGCCGAGTTCTGCTCTGTTCCCCTTGCTCAAAGAGATTAAAGATTCGCGGCATGACCTCGGGCTCGATGCCGATGCCCGTGTCGGCGATGTCGATTTGCACTCGGTCGCCGACGTTTTGGGTGCGTAGGGTGATTTTACCGTCCTCAGGGGTGAACTTGATCGCGTTTTTGAGCAGGTTCCAAAACACCTGCCTCAGGCGGATCGGGTCGGCCCACACCTGGTGTTGGGCTGCATGGAATTTCGAGCGTATTTCCAGCCGTTTTTCTTGAATCTCTTTCCGACAAATTTCCAAGGCTGTCCCGATGCAACCATGAACATCCACGGTTTCCTGCTGGAGAACGATTTTGCCCCGGCTGATTCGGGTAACGTCCAGCAAGTCGTCAATCAACGCTGCCTCCATCTCTACATTGCGGTGGATGAGATCCATGTCTGTCCTTAGCTCAGCGGGTAACTCCGCTTGCGTTTGGAGAGCACTCACCGTAGCGAGCACCGGGGTCAGGGGCGTGCGCAACTCGTGACTCAGCACGGCGATGAATTGATCCTTGGCACGGTTGGCCGTTTCGGCGGCTTCCTTGGCTTCTTTGAGCGCCTCGTCCGCCCGCTTGCGCTGGGTGATGTTTAAGTGGGCGATCACCACCCCCTTTCGTGAACCTTGCAACGGACTGACGTGCATCTGGAACCAGCGTTTTTCATTTGGGGCGTCGCAAGGGTATTCCAAGATGAATTCTGGCAGCGCGCCAGTCATTACCGACTGAATACCCTCCCGTGCCGCTTCCGCCTCTTCGCCACGTGGAAGGCCCGCCGCTTTCTCGCATACGGCCAGATAATTCATGCCCAGTGAGTTTGCAGCGAGTTCGGGCGCTCCGTTCTTTTCGGCGAAGCGCTGCCAGGATCGGTTGACGGCGATGATGACGCCTCGGTCATCGAGCACCGCCAGGTGTTCGACCAGGGAATCGCGTATGCTGATGCCAAAAGCCTCGCTCTCCTGGAGCGCCTCCTCCGTCCGCTTGAGTTCCGTGATGTCGCTGCGGATGGCCATGTACTGGTACGGCTTGCCCTCATCGTCCAGGAACGGAACGATGGTGGTGTCCAGCCAGAAGATCGAGCCGTCCTTCGCCCGGTTCCTGAAATTCCCCTTCCAAACCCTGCCGTGGCGGATGGTTTCCCAAAGATTGCGGATAAAATCCTTGGGGTGGTAGCCTGAATTGAGGACGCGGGTGTTCTGGCCGACCAATTCCTCGCGGGAATACTTCGAGAGGGCGCAGAAGCGGTCGTTGACGTAGGTGAGAGTGCCTTGGGGATCGGTGATGGCGACAATATCGTGCTCATCGACGGCCGCTTTGAGGTTCTTGAGATCCCGCAACGCCGCCGAAAGCTGCGCATCAGCCTCCTTGCGCCGGGTAATGTCCTCCACCATGGCAATGTGGCACTTCAGTTTCTCCCCGCCGGCCCACATCGGCACCACAGTCAGGCTCACCCAGACGCAGGCGCCATCCTTGCGAACATAGCGCTTTTCCAGGTGATAGGAAGGCAACTCTCCAGCGCGCAACCGGGCCATGCGGTCGAGGTCTGCCTGGACATCCTCGGGATGGGTGATGCCCATCCAGTCAAGTGCCAGCATCTCTTCCTGGGAGCGCCCGGCGATTTCACAGTATTTGGGATTGATTTGCAGAAAGCGCCCGCTCCAGGAATCGATGATGGCGATGCCCAGCGGTGCCTGTTCAAAAATGGCCCGAAACCGCTCTTCGCTTTGTCGCAGAGCCTCCACAGCCTGTTCGCGCTCGGTAATGTCGCGCACGACCAGGACGCCCAGCATGGGGCCGCTTTCCGGGAGGTTCACCGGCCTGCCGCTGAAGCTGAAAAGCCGGGTTTGCCCCAAATCCTTGCGCCGGATGTTCACCTCCATTTCATCGAATATTTCCCCTCTCAACGCCCGCGAGATCGGCCATTGCGCCAGTGGCAGCGGTTGCCCCGACATGTCAAACAACTCAAAGGTCTCCTGGTATTGGGGAAACCAGCGGCGGGCCTCCTCGATGCTTTGGTATGCATGCAGGGCAAGCGCCGCCGCATTCATCGCCAGCACATTCCCCTCCATGTCTGAGACGACCACGCCTTCGGGCATGTTGTCGAGCACCGCTTGTAGCTGCGCCAGCGAGCGTTCCCTTGCCTCCTCCATCTGCTTGCGTTCGGTGATGTCCTGGTTGGTGCCAATCATCCGCACCGCCCGCCCTTGCGCATCGCGGAGCAGGATGCCGCGTGCGGCGATCCAGCGCATCGTGCCGTCGGCTCGCAGGTAACGGTATTCCCACTGTTCCTCCTCCCGTTCAGACGCCATCCACTCCTGGAAAAACGCCTTCAGGCGGGCCAAATCCTCCTCGGGAACAGACTGCGCCCAAGCCTCATAGGGATATTCAAAAGTGCCGCTGGGCAGGCCAAAAATTTCTTCCTGAGATAAGGTCCAAACCACTTTACCCCCGGCAATATCCCAGTCAAAGACGCCCACATGCCCGGCCTTCAAAGCCAACACCGCACGCTCCTCGTTTTGCTGGGCGGTTTGCTGGAGTGGGCTCTCGCCTGTTGGCGGCCCGGTGTGTGCATGTTCCTCGGTCGCCATATTATTTATCCTGAATCCTCAAACAGGTCTCGCACAAAGAGCGCAAAGAACGCCAGGAGAAGTTGGAGATTGGGAACGCGAGAAAAAATTTAATCACGTTCAAGGCTGTAACTTGGAAAGCCCTCGTCTTTGAAGCATCAGCTTGTAAATGCGCCAGCAAATAGCGTATCCTACCCGTTTCAACGCTTGCGAGGCTTGAGTCACGCTTCCACGCTTCCACGCTTCCACGCTTCCACGCTTCCACGCTTCCACGCTTCCACGCTTCCACGCTTCCACGCTTCCACGCTTCCACGCTTCCACGCTTCCACGCTTCCACGCTTCCATATTTCTTTCATTTCAGGGACGCGCCGCCTTGCGGAGGGTAAACGTGACGGTGGTGCCCTTGCCG
>SESF01027140.1_pt1 | contig 55329 bp, 56 predicted proteins | sample 3171521 | NCBI WGS metagenome assembly SESF01 (sample SAMN10866945, study PRJNA518727) | freshwater metagenome | biome: subpolar coniferous forest; feature: holomictic lake; material: water; isolation source: holomictic Lake 227, 6 m and 8 m depth | place: Canada: near Kenora, Ontario | collected...
AAATAGCATCACTTTCACAAACAGAATTAAATATCGAAAAATAAATTCTAACCAAAACAATAAAAAACTATGTTTACCTTAAAGTGTTCTAAGACATCCTCTTCTCCAACATGAACCACTTTCCCTTGGTTCTTTTCACATGGGTGACAATCCCCTCCTTCATCCCACGTAAACCAGCACTCCAAATCCTGTGGTAGTGTTTGCAAATAGGCAACGTGGTCTTTAAGCTTCATAGTTTTCCTCGCAAAATCTTCCACCAGTAGAACTCTCCACTCTCACTTTGTTCTTTTCGTTTGTCTCGAAAGGTAGACCACAAATAGTATTGAAATAAGGCACTTCAGTTGTTGTTACTTTGTTTGCACCAGTTTCGTAAGGAAGATAACACTTACCTGACTTCCAGTGAGTTCCACGAGAAGAATTAACGACGTACCATGGAATGCTACAGGAGTCGGGAACACAACTTATACCATAAAGACTTTCTTTCATTCGTTCAATCTGATTGCCCAATTTCCCGAAAATATCATTGTAATAATCCCTGATAATTAATCGTGCCTTTTCAACAAATTCGTCTTTATGCCCTTCTGGTATTCGAAGGTACTCACACTCCACGTTGATAAAAACTTCCTGCGTCACTGGATGGTAATGAACATCCCAATATTCAGAAACCCACCCACACCTGTCCCAATGAAGATGCTGGTCTCCCACTAACTCTGGAAAATCCCTATCAAAAGCCTCCACAATCAAATTCACATAATCTCTCATAACCACTCCTTAAGTAAAATGCCCCTAATCGTTCAGTGATTGGGGCATCGTAGCACAAATTAGCACTCTTTGTCAAGTGATATTATTGAAGTCTCAGAGGAATCACAACACACATAAAATTACTCATGTTCCGAATAATACAAGGTGAATTCCCATTATCAAAACAGAAAAACACCTCTTCCTCCTTCATGCTTTCAAGGATTTCAATGATATAGTCAGGATTGAACGACACAGTGATTTCCTCACCCGTATAAGCAATCGGAATGATGTCCTTAGCCTCCCCAATCTGAGCAACAGAAGAGTGAACTAAAATCTCATTTTTTCCGATTGTGAGTTTGACTGAGTTGTTGTCACCATCAGAAATGATAGACACACGTTTGAATACTGATAGGGCGTTCTCACGATTCACAGAGATAACCTTGTCAAGACCGTTGGGAATCACCTGCCGATAATTAGGATACACACCGTCAACAAGTTTGGAAATTACAAAGGTATCCCCAATCTTTAACGCCACATTGTTTTTAATGATCCACACAGAAATGTCACCATCATCCGTAAGGACCTTTTTCAATTCAGTCACTGTGAAAGAAGGAATGATCATATCAATCTTTTTATCTTCCGTGCCAGCATCACAGATTTTATCCAACGAAAGACGACGACCATCAGTTGCGACAGAGGTAATCTCATTGTTATCAATCGAAAGAAGATTTCCTTGAAGAACCCTACGAGTCTCATCCTTCGATGCCGCATATGAGGTGTGATATAAAAGAACTTTCAGTTGTTTCTGTTGGATAGTAAAAAGAGGATCTCCGTCAACCTCTTGAATAGGTGGAAAATCCTTTACTGGAAGACCCAGAAGTTTGAATTTTGAGGAACGACTACAAATGAGAACACTATCGTCTTCCTTCACCTCAATAGATACATTATTCCCCTTCACCATCTCCTTAACCATATTGTTCAAACGCTTGATTGGCAGTGTGATTGCTCCTGCCTGTTCAACCTCACAGTCAATGGTGGTCTTGATGGTTAAATCAAGATTTGTTGCAGTGATTGTAAGTTTGTTTGATTCTGCCACAAATAATGCATTACCCAAAATGGCCAGCAATCCTTCCTTGGCTACTGGTTGTACCGTCTTCAATGCTGTCAATAACTTCTCTCTGTCAATGTTGATTTTCATTCTAATTGTTTCCTTTCTGTTGATGTTCCAAATAACTCAAAATGTCCAATGTTGCAAGGACTCTGCCTCTGTTTTCTCCAATTTTGTGAAGTGAATTTGAGTTTCGTAGGCCTTCTCTCTGTTGACCCTCATATTCGTTTAATCGATGTTCAACAAAATCAATTACTTGTTGGATGTCCATTGGTTATCTCCTTTTACCTTCAAATCCCCACCACAATATCATCTTTTAGTTCTGCTGTCAAATGATTTCGCACAAAATAAAAAAGCCTAACTGAAGGGCCACCTCCAATTAGACTTCATTCTAACAAAACAGATTCTTTTGTTCTACTTTACTTTGCCTGTTTCAGATCAGCACGATATTTATATGAGGCCTTTGCGGAAGCGAACTTTGCATCACTAGCAGGAAGCAACAAAATTGAGTTTGCTCCACCAATAAACGCATTGACATAAGACTCCACGCTGGTTGTATCTGTCTTCCATTCAGGATATGAGTCGAACATAATGTCAATCCCTGAAAGAACAGCAAGAACACCAGTCAATACAGCAAGCTTTTCAGGAGGTGTAATCTTCGGACTTGAATTCACATACTGTTGAACCAGTGGGTAAATCACTGCAACATAAGAGTTTGTACCAACGCCAGCGATTGACGACTGAACTACAGTCAACACTTCTGACACTTGAGTCTTAATTTCATCTGTCGGATCTTCCAATGCAATCCAGCCAAGAGTTGCCCCAGCACCAGCAACCGTACAGGCCGCTTTAATCTGTGTTTTGTCCAGATTACACCCAGTAAGACCAGCCATCAATGCCAGTCCAATAACTCCACTAATGAGTTTCTTCATTGTTTATTCCTTCCTTCTCTCTTTTGTTTTTGAACAACCTGCAGACTGTCTACAGATTGAAATTGTCATAATCAAAAAACCATCATGAATTGCACTTTAAAAACGGACTCTGCATTCTTGCCGAGTTTCATGTTGTGCTACGCCTGAAAGCCAGCGTCATGATGAAAATAATCAACAGAACAGTTTTGACGACGCACTTACATGGATATGCATTTCGAGAATAGCCAAGGGCAATCATCACTTATTCGGTCAAAATGGTGAAGTAGTTAAGATTTTTACTTCTGGTCGTGAATCACCAAAGACTCATGACTGTTCATGCCTCTACTTCATAAAAATGGTCGAGGAGGTTAGATTTTCACTAACAACCCACCCTCTAAGGCGAAGGTACTCTAAAAGTTGGATCTACTCCTCTATCTAAAAAAATGAATCAACAAGCTACTTACCATCTATCGTTGTTTCGACTGCCACTGTTATGCTTTCACTAACGGGGTTCTGCGTCCTCCAGTTTCACTGAGGTCAGTTGACTCAAAATAAATGTCAGTCAAGGATTCGAACCTTGCCCACAACATAGCATGGCGGACCGTTAACAATCCGAAGAGGCGAGTTGCTCCAATCGGTTTCCATCATATCATGGCATTGAAAGCCGATTATGCACAACCGACTGTCACCAGCTCCGCTCACTGACATAAGATAAAACAAAATTTTCAAAAGAACAAAAACTCAACCGAACAAGACGTGCTACCTACCTTTTATGCTGGCGATTAACCAACAACACTATGCCAGACGACTGATTACGTTTCTGAATCTGGACCTCGAACCCAGCCTTCCTTGTTCGTTCAAGATAAAAACAACATATCACAACCTATCGTTTCCTGTCAACTAAAATCAGCATGAAAATCGAAAAATCAAACAGGAACTACTAAAATATGATTTTCCTTTGAAAGATACAATTCAGGGCGAAACTTTCTAAAAACTGCCCATCCATCACCAGTACAAGTCACGGTTTCTCCAACAAGATGAACATAACCAATAGCGAATGTCACAATCCCTTTTTGTCCATCTTTAAGATCGGATATTGGAATGACATTTTTAAAAATCTTTTGTTTAATATCGTTCACTTAAACTATTCGTTTTCTAACACAAAACCCATGATCTTGTCTGTAGGCTTTAAAGGGAAAACCCATGTGTGTTTCGGAATAGTAGAAATCTTGCCAGTCTCAAGATTCACGCAAGCGACAACATCACCACGGGGGCTACCATCTTCATAACTAACCTCTTTGTCATAGCCCACCATGAAAACCTGTGGAGGAAGTGCATAAACTACATCACCTGCCTTACAAAACTCCAGTTGCTTACCTCGCGGCCATCCTTTTACTTCAATGTTCATTTTTAATAACCTCCATTTTTCTAGCCTCGTTGTCTTTTAACATAATCTTAAACCAGTGAAGTCCATCAACATTGTATTTCTCAAGGAACGGCAACAATTCACGAACCGTCAACCCATGATTGAAAAATCCTTTTGGAATTCTCTTTTTGTCACCAAGACGACACGTACAACCACAAGAAGAAACAGCACAATAATAATCATGAGTAATCACAGAATCCATGAAAAAAGGTGTTTTCCTTAATTCCTTTTGTTGGATTTCGTTTTTCAATTCTGCTATAGCTTCTTCTTCGGAATAACCTAAACCAGTACTATCACCTGATTCAGCATAATAATTTAGTCCATCTTGTGGGTTGTTAATATAATGAGGGTCAAAAACGCCCCAAATAACTATGTCGCCAACGACTTTCTTTTCTTTAACAATTGAAGTGCAAAATTCAATCAACTTACACTCCTTCCCATTTATCTCGTTGATGGAGTGACAACCTTCAAAAGCCAACCCACTAACAAATTCAACCGATTTAGGAATAGTGACCTTTTTAAGATTTTCACACCGAAGAAATGCCCAGCAATTTATTGAGGTAACGGAATCGGGGATCTCTATTGTTTTCAGGTCTTTCATTCCTTCAAAAGCCTGTCGTCCAATAGACGTAACACCAGCAGGAAACTCGAAAGTTCCATTAACGATGTCACTCACGAAAACTATTACCAACACTCCATTTTCAATAATCATTCTAGTTGTTTCCTTTTCCCCACCCAATCTCTAAATTAGGGCCTTGACTACCAACAGACAAACGAACAGAATAACCATAATCCATCAGGAGCTGTTTAAGTGCTGGCGATCTATCGTACACATCGATAGCAGTTTTACCTTGCATGATTGCCTCCTCAATCCTATCTGCAATTTCCTGTCTTTCGTGTTCACTAACAGGTCCTAACAACTCAACCCGCGCCTTTTCAGACTTTACTGCCGCTTCATCTGCTTTCATCAATTCCATAATTATACCCCCAAATAAGAGTCGCTAATTTTTACAGCACCACATTTTGGACAAGAAAAAAGATAACCAGTTTCCTCATATCCTTCTTTTGTCATTTTTCTGAAGGACGTGTGGCCGAACTTTGTCCCTTCAACTTTACATCGAATCCTGATAAAAGGCTTGTTGTCTTCCGACTCTTTTTCTGATTTGTCGAACTGATACCCACAAGAACATTTCATTCTGTTTTTATCCTTTTATGGGTTCTTCTTTTGATTTTGACAATTCAAGTTCAGACAAAGCCTGTTCTTGCGTTGTACCCCAAGACGTTTCCCCATTCTTTTCAGCAACAAACAAAACTTGTGGATTAGACTTATTGATATCCTCAACAATGAATCCTCCATTAATGATCACGTCTCCGATCTTAACCTCGCTTGTAACGATTAAGAGTGGTCCATCGAAATTCTTACATTGTTCCCCATTCACTGTTGCAATGGACGGACATTGGAAGAATGCCAACTCCCCTATAATAGTATTCTTGGACGTTATGACAATTTCCTTAAGATTCTTGCAGTTCCAAAAAGCAAAAGAAGCAATAGAAGTAATTTGATTAGGGATAGTTATTGTTTCCAATGACGTTAAACAAGAAAAACAATCATCTCCGATAGACGTTATGCATTCAGGGATCTCAAATGTACCGTCAACAATGTCACTTTCCTCCACAAAAACCAACACTCCGTTTTCAATCTTCTGTATCTTCTCAATCTTCACCTCGCAAGGAAGTATGATTGAGTAATTAGGGTCATCAATCGATTTCTTCCATTCAGCTTTTAATTCCTTAACTGATGGAACATTTTCCCCAGTTACTGTCATCCTGTATTGACCATCCGACACCGACCGCTTAGTGAAACGCAACTTTAAATCCTCATCATTCAAATTAATCACAATCTCATCACCACTAGAAACGTCAACGGAAAGAATTCCGTTCTGATTAGAAAGACCCAAAGAAGAAACCCTCATTGTCATCCCTTGTAAAGCGACATAGGAAGGGGTTTCACATACAAATTCATCACCTACTTGCAACCCATCCAAAAAAGGAGAAAACGGAATAACCATTACAAGAATTTCATCATCCCATCTAATAGGCTCTTTTATATCTGTCCAGTCATCACCTTCATTAAAAGAAACAATGCTATGCTTCCAACACTGAATCCGCTTTCCTTCTAACGGCAGGTACTTTGGGCTTTTCACAACAACTGCTCTTTGATAATCTTTCAATTCGGTGACAGGAATAAGATCCATGTCAGGATTCTTCTGTTCTTGGTTCATTTTATTTTTTCCTTTACTCTAAAATTAAAAACACCCGTTGCTATTCACGATCTCAGGTCTACATAGTATGAGGACCCACTTAACCAACCTGCATCACAAGTCCTCCAACGGGGATCTCCGTACCATCAGGGCCAACAATAGGAGATTCAATTCTACAAAACCCTGATGCGTCCGAAGATGAGAGAAAGATAGCACAGTCGTTAAAAACTGTCAAGCGATTTCAGAAAGAAAACTCAAGTTGTTGCGGTGGCATTAGCTTAAGTGCTTTTTTCTTCTCAAAGTTTTTCTTTTTTGTTTCAGAAATCCTACGCCTAGTTTCATAAGAAACAACATGCCCCATAAGAGATTTAGAACGTTTTTGATTTGATTCTTCAGAAGGTATTATTCCTTTGTGAGCTTCTGACTTTCTAATTCTTTGTTCAATCGTATGAACATATCCGAGAGCATATTTCTTTCCAGTTGTACTCTTGGCTAATTTTTCTAATTCCTCTTTGGTTTTAATTCTTCCTTTGTTCGCGTTTCCTATTCTTTCTTTAGTTTGAGGAGTATGTTTTTTACCGTAAAACCCATTTTTTTCGCCAAGCCTGTCTTCTGACATTTTGTTTTTTACATCATCCGATCTTGTCTTCCCACGATTCGCATTACCTATCTTCCTATTTGAACTAACAGCCTGTCGAGGATAACTACCTCCTGATTGTAAATTGTAACCATACTTTTTATATAAACTTCTGAATTTTCCAATGTACACTATTTCAAGAAGATCTAATTGGACTTTACTTACTGCCTCATCTATTATTTCAAAAGTAAAACTTCCAATACCATTTTTTCTTAACGCATTGTAAATTAAAGGCTGTCCTTTACACCGAAGCCCTTTGTAAGAAAGAAGCCTCTTCTTGTAATTAATCGTTTGCCCAATATAAACCTTTCCATCTATCTTGTTTGTGATAGCATATATAACTCCGTAGGGTTTATTTTCAACAGTGTCAGACATAGCAAAAATCAGTCCAAATGAAGATAACTTTTTGGCATGTCAATTCCGAACTCCTTATTGACCTCTTCCAACATGTCATCCTCATCACGCTCACCTCTTGCAAGTTCCTTAAAATAGCAATCGTACATATTCTGTATATATGCTTCCACTCCTTCATGCTTCTTAAAAAATGCCTTCTTCTTGTCTCTTTCTGACTGGATCTTACTTTTTCCACCTTTGAATTTGTACCACATTGCTTTGCTGGCACTTTGCTGTGACTTGTATCCCAACCCATAAGCATTATCCAAAATCTTACCATCATCATCTGAAATGGCATATCGGATTTGTGAATCTTCTTTTCCTCCAACCATAAATGAAGTAATTTTCATGTATCCACCTCTAAATCAAACAGTTTCACCAACAGACAAACTAACGCAAGGATGACTCTTCCCTAAAACAGTCAACGTCACCTCCCCAGTAAATAAAAACTTCACTCGCCACCAAAAAGAGGAACACTTCCAAACAGAAACCATTCTATATTCATTGGCAGTCACTGGTAGTCCAAGAACCTTTCCACCAATCACACCTTTCTCATTAGGTTCTGCTGGTCGTCCTCCAAGCATCATGTTGGAATGTGGCTTGGCAATCGGCTGAAGATCGTAGTATTTTGAAATCCTCTTTTCAATAGCCTTCATCGCTCTCTCCTTTGAGTTGAATCCTTTTCCGTTTGCATTATCGACAATTTTACCATCATCATTTGCGACAGCATATTTCTTTTCAGAATAATCAAAACGGTTTACGCTATACGGCACTACTTTCATAATCCTCCTTAATCATCGAAACCACTGACAGCAAAAGCACCTTTTTTCTTTTCGGCTTCCACTATTTCTTGTGGGCTTCTTACTATTCCACAGCCGACCTCACCCTCATCCTCGAAGTCAACATTGAAGGCCTCACCATCATCAACCTCTACCTTCGGGAGCCTTAGAGAAGACGCAGGGGCCACCTCCTGATCGCCATATATCACGCCAGCGATGATTTTTGTCCCAACTTCCCCTGATAACTTTTCTTTTTCTTTCTCTCTATTGATCTTGTCCACCAACCATTGTTCAAGCTCGACTTCTTCCATCCGTCCGTTCCTAAGTGTATGAAGTAACTTAAAAGCAAACAATGGTCCGTCACGTCCCTTTTTGACATCAACCAGAATGAAGGTGTTTTTCAGGTAATCAATTGTTTCCTTAGTACCATCAGATCTTACTGTATTGTTGTCTTTTCCCAAATACGTTATGATCATGTAATTGTTGGCATGGTGAATCTGCCCCTTGGAACCATAAACAGACAATTTCTTTGCCCGTTTGCCTTTTGACTGTAATTCCTCTGTTTCGGTGCTTGCCTGTGTTGGTATAACGACAGGTATATTGAATTTACGGGCCAGTTCCTTACATTCCAACGTGATTTGTTCCTGATCCTGATATTTGTCCTTGGACTTTTTCACGGGAGTCATGTTTGGAAGATGGTCAATGAAAATTGCATCTATCTTAATACCCTCGTTCAGCAACTCATAGTAAATCTTTTCAATGAGTGATGCATCTGACATAGCAGGGACTTCACGGGCATAAATCCTACTGCCTGTATGCCTGTAAATTTCAGTCAACGTATTGACAAGACCATCAAGCTCATCATCAGACATGTTGGCCCATTTAAGGTCAAGATAGTCAGTAGAAGTGAAAACGGAGTAAAACTTGTTGATGACCTGATGCTCATGTTCCTCATTTGCGATATGGAGGATGTTCTTACCCTTGTTATTCCTTAAAACACCAAATTCAAGCATTTTCAGGATGGTTGACTTCCCAAGGCCAGTGATACCAGAAATAAGTGTAAGCTCACCATTGAACAAACCACCCCAACGACTGTCAAGGCTCGCCATACCTGTTTTAAGCCCTGCGTACTTGTCAGGGTTGTCTCTATGCTCCTTAAGCGTTGCGATGTGTTCTGGGGCATAGGCAAGCAGGTCTATGACTTTCTTGGTGTCCTGTGATAAATCAATAGAGAAGGATTTATCCCTGAGCTTCTTGGCTGACTCAACAAACTCCCCTTTCTCAAGAAGATCCTGTGCCTCCATGATTGATTCGAGTGTCTGTCTTCCAACCCACGCATCCCTGAGTTTTGAAATAAAAGAGTCAATGTTGTTACAGTCATCAGCGTTTGACAGGAGGTTGCGTTCACCCAGAATCTCTACCTTGTTCTGTCTACGCTTCTCAATCTCGTATTCCAGTGACTTTTGTGGAAGAATGTCGCGTGAATCCTTGAACTCCTCATTGATAGAATGAAGGATGAACTGCCTCGCCTTTGATGTCATGTACTCTCTTTTGATACGGGAAAGGCCCAACTGACATGACCTTTTGTCAGTAAGTAATTTTTTTAGTAGGGAGCGTTCTATATCTGTTGTATCAAGTAACGACATTAAAAATCCTTTTGTTTGTGAAAACAGGATGATGGTAAACTAAAAAAGAGTAACTGTCAAGCAAAATTAACGATTATGGTGAATTGGTGGTCATCGGAGATGCTGTCATCCATGGAGGTGTGTAGTTCACTGGAACAAATGGTGTCGTTAAATTACAATGTTTGAAGTTCCAGTCAACGACTACATATAAATTCCCAAAAGTGTAGGTGATTAGTTTGTATCCGCCTACTTCCTCTACTAAATTTGTTGTTGTATAAACTGGGTCTGGATAATATTCATATCTTCCGTATCCATTAACAAGAGATATCTGATATTCGGCTCCAGTCCAAAACTGAGAACTTTTAGACACATCAACTTCGGGAGCTGTAATATCAAACACTGGATTTGTTGTAACATTACCACCAAAGAAATCAGCGGAGTCATAAATTTTAGATAGACGGATTGAATCAAAACAACTCTGTGATGCGTTGTTAAAATAATATTTATTAAGAGCAGTAAAAACGGAATTGTTAAGTCCAGAATAACTTGTTGGGAAAGCATAAGACCCATTCTTAAACTGATTAGAAAAATAATTTAACACATACGAACTTGAGTCAATAATTGGAGATAGAAAAGTTTGGTCTTTCGACAGAATAGTTGTGTGGCTACTATAGGGAGAAACATATGCATCCCACCATGAATTTGCCCAAGCCACATAAGGTTGTGATACTTGATTTATTGTACAATATATTCTCACCCTTGAAACATAATTATTCGTATACCAATATATATTTGGGAAAAGTAAAGTGCAATTTGTATACCCCCCCATAATTATTCGACTTTCAACTCCCTCCCTAAAATCTTGACCAGAATTAATAATTACATTGTTAGTGTAAGTCTCATAGTCGTTAATGTAACTATAAAATTCATAGTTAACAACCGAACCTGAATAAAAAATACCATTAGTCGTATCAACTTTTTGTCCAATTTTGGAATTGCAATAAGCTTTTAGTGCCGCCAACTCAGAAGAAGTTTGACCTGTTTCTGTCCCTATATTAGTTGTAGCATAATACTCAACAACATAAGGATGAGTACTGAAATATGAGTTTCCATCAATGCTACCAAGATCGTATACAGAACGACTAAATGCCCCAATAATTTTAGTAGCATCAGACATGGATTCGTTACTGTCAACTTTGTTCAGTGCGGAAAGTGAAAAATTACGGTAATCAGAACTTTCGACGAGCGTAATTGTCTCGGTTGGGTTTTCCATTTTTATAGCAACATTGTCGTTTTTTATGGAGTAAATCAACGGAGAAATTTTATCATTATTACCAGACACATTCAAGACCAAATAAAGTTTTCCAAATTCGTAATCAAAAACAACAAGCTGACCAAAAGCACACCAACTTGTATCACTTTCAAATCCATACAAAAAAGGTATTTTATAAAAGGTGAACTCGTAATTTCCATTGTCATTTGTACTTACCGCACGATATGATGGATTTGCATAAATTAAATCACTAATCTCATTATCTATCCTCAAAGTCCTATTACCTACGGCGGATGCAGTCCAGTTACGTTTCACTACCACTGAAACTTGTTCAGAAGAAAAGGAAACGATCACATTGTCAACTTTAAAAGGGCAATTAGTTACCACATCAGTGACTAATGAAACCATTTTTAAAGTTACACCATCAACCATTCCAGTTTTAACAGAGGTTTCGGATAGTGTTTGCAAAGAATATGAAACACCAGCATTACAATCAGATTTAGAAAGTAGAGTGTTAGTAAGTGAAAGTCTATTGAACGAAATAGTAGCATCAGTTCCTTCTTCAAGTTTAATTGAATTTGTATTACAAGAAATTAAAGAAGCGATTAAAGGAACAATCGTTATATCTATTTCATTGGTTTTAAAATCATTCTCACAACCAAGTATATACATGTTGTTTGTGAAGCCAATATAATTCCACCAACTGATTTCTTGGGTGCCTTTTAGACTCTGTTCTTTAATGCCATAATAAGGAATTGTGTTTATTCTAACAAGAGGGTTAGTTGACGCAATAAAAACAGGATATATTTCCCACGAACCTAAGTACGGAAAATTTTCAGACCATACATCCACAAGGCAATTTGAGAAGTTGTTAATACTGCTAAAAACAGGTTTACTCCATATTTGCGATACTTTGTTGTCAGGAGACAAAATACTGGACCTTGTTTGAGTTGTCATCAAATCTGTTTTTAACACTCCATTTGTAGATACGTAATAATAATTCGTCGTCCCTAAAGATGTTTTCAAAATATCGTATCCTGTATACTCAAGTATAGTTTTCCCATCAATGTAATCGTCTATTTCAAATCGGCTATCAAGAAAAAAAGAACTTGAAACATTTCTGTAAAAATAGCTATCATATACTGGAGCCGAATAAAAAGCAGATCTTACGTCTAAAAAATCTGACGGATAAAATCCAATAGGACTCCATGTCAACGCAGTCCTCATTTCACTAATATAATAATAATAATTCTCTTCCCAATCCAAAACATCAATAACTGAAACCCCGAAAATATTTGTTGAAAAAGCTGGTAGAATAGGCGTTTTGTTTGTACCAAGATGAGGATAAAAATTAGTAGAAGTAAAAACGCCACTTGGATTGAATGCGAACTCAGGAGTTAAGATAGCAATTCTTTCAGCACAAGCTTCAGCGAGTTCGGAATAATCCTGGCCACTCGTCATGTAATTAGTCGCCCCAGACTTGTACCAGAATTCGCCATCAACATATATGCCAGAACTTATCCAAAACTTGTCAAACTGCCTATATCGAAGGTCAGCTCCGAATGACACACAAGAAAGAAACACCACCAATAAAAAAATACACTTACTTGATCGCATTTATTTCACTTCCCCTATAATCTCTTTTTTTGGTTAAGCCTCCACCTGTAACTTCTATCAGGTATAGGTATTTAGTATAAAAACCATTTTTAAGATCAGCGGCTGTATCTCCTATTTCAGACGCTATAGTAACAGGACCATTGATCATATCGATTTTAGCCACAATAGTTTTAGTAAAAGAGCTAGATCCAGAAAAATTAACAGGTAATGTTGTGCCTTCAACATAATTCGACATTGTTACGCCTCTTTGATACCATATGTTTTTGATTGAAAGTGTAACATTTGTCGTACCCCCTTCAGTTTTAATCGTATAAGAATCAATCTCGAAATCCTTTTCTTGGGCAGTTTGTGTCGCAACATCAAGAATAACATCAGCCTTATAATCTGAACTTATTTTTTTGGGTATATTTACGGCTATTGGTTGTGCGAATATAGGAATGTAATATGCACTATTCACTTTTGTCGTTATAATAGCTGGATCTGCGATGACAACACCACTATCACCCACAATCTCTACATTAGACATAGATCCATTCAGATTAGCAACTTTCTTGAAATACCCCTGAGCACAATAAAGGACTTTCACTACCTTCATGCTACTAACAGACCCGATAGAAGTTGAAAATCCAGCGTTCAATCCTTGATAAACAGCAATATTTTCTATTGTGTAGTCATACCAGTTACCCTTGTCTGCCACCCCCTTACCATCGACATTCATGTTGCACCAGAAAAACAGATTGATCATGTTGGTTCTTGGGTCAAATTGTACGGCTGGATTGTATGCCTCGATAATAGGTCGTACTTTAGAAGGAGTTGTTGTTTCATCACTAACATAAGACACCCACTTCATCTGAGGTGATTCTTTAGAAGTGTTATTTACAACCTTACCTCCAAAAAGAACTCTCGTGCCTAAAGGGAAGTCAACCATACCAGTCTCGTCGAACTTGTATACTGTTTTCCCAGACGTGTTAGTTGGATCATACACCTTGACTTCATATGTTTTTGATGCCCCCATGCGATCTGTATAAAAAATAAAGCAATCCCCATTAGGCAAGGTTATTGGACAAACATTTCTACTAACAGATGTCGTTACGGAAGGATCTTCAAAGGGGAGGGCAAAATATTCTTTGAATGTTGCTGGCATATTTTTTTCCTTTAAACTGGATACCCAAGATAGTTTGCTGTCGTTATAATACTTGTGGGGTCCAAATCATAATCGGCTTTTAACCAATAGATATCAGCAGTAGTAATAGGACAGGTGTTTGTTGGATATACATAACTACCTACTGTCCCTGTCGGAATGAAAATTACATAATCGGCCAGATTAGTTCCTGACAAAGACCCAGAACCTTTTATTGTGCAACTTGTAATAATTCCACCATTATTAAGATTCCCTTCAAAAGTGCCATTTAAAACTGCTCCAAAACCATAAATACTAGCAGAACCATAAAACACTCCATCATCTCCTACGAAAATCGCGTTGCCATTAAAATTAGCTGAAATAATTTCTAAATACGGTAAAATAACAGTCCCATTAAAAATTGGAGTTACAGTTGTAGTATAAGGATCATAAATAATTGAACCTTCTCCAGTCACATTCCCATTAAAGGTTCCTCCATATATTAAACCTGCACTAGATACTGACCCTGAGAAAATTCCACCAAATATAGACGATCCGTTTATTACTTCTCCATTATATATACCGCTAATAAGATAAGCATTGTTTCTTATATTACCATTGAAAACTGTTGCACCCCCAGTAAAATCTCCCAATTCTATATATATATCATTTTCAATTGCTATTGTCCCAACAAAGTATGGAGTCTTCCCAACAAAAGCATTATATGCTATAGTCTCTGTACCATTAATTTCCTTACATGACAAATTTCCTGATGCAAATGCATTTGTATATTCTCCCACGTTGTAAGTTACTGAGTCCAAAAAGCTAGGTATACCATTTGGAGTATAATTCAATGGATTCTCTAAATCACCATCCACACTTCCATTCCAAAGATAAACTATTGGTTGAGGCTCCACGTCAAAATGACACTTTATGAGATAACTAAATGTGTACTCACCATCAGCACCATGGAAAGTGTACTCAAAAAGACTTCCACCTATAATAGAACAATATATAATACTACCAACACCAAAAGGAATCAATTCTGTATATATTATAGTTCTCGTTCCTCCGTCTGGAATTGTTGGCAACGGGATGTCAACTTGCGAACCATCAGTAACGGTAGCAATGAAAGTGCCACAATACTCACAAAGATGTTTATTCTTGTTTGGAGATGTTGAAAGTTTATGAACCTGAACTACTTCCTGTTCAAGAAAATAATCATGAGGGTCTTGAAAAACACTTGGATGGAAAGTGTCATCAGTTATTGAGTAGCTACTATGATTTTGAATAGAAGTGACAACACTAAGAGCAAAAGTGACAACATATAATCCCAATAAACTTTCCATACCAGTATCTGCATTTGACTGATATGAATAAAAAGTGACCAAAACACCAGAAGAATTCAGTGTCAAATAAAGATAAACATCCCCATTAAATTCATAAGGAAGAATAATGGACCATGTTAGATTCGAGGTGTTAAATTGTCTTGTGTTTCCAATTACACCATCAAATGATACTCCTCCTACGGGGGAGAGTACAATATTAGTCTGTGTCTTCGAAATAAAAGAGGAAGTAAGACCTCCTATTTGATAGATAGCCTTCCCAATAGACATCGGTTTAGACCTTTGTTCTACCGTGTTGTATTTTGACGTTTCAACAGAAGGAGTGTAAACAGAGACCTCACCACCCGTAGGGTAGTTCATCACGTCAAAAGTATCAAAAGCTGTCTTAATATCGTTTGCCATTAAATTTCCGAATAAATCACGAAATAATTGAAAGTAAAAGCAACTGAAGGAGTTACATCATGCACACTAAAAGTTGCAAGATTTGTATACGTGTCATAAACAACATCTACATTACTTGGTTTGTCAACAACAATAGCTTTAATCTGTACTGAAGTCAAGCTTAAAACGTACAACATGTCAACTATTTCTGTTGCATCCCCATTGCCATCTGCGGTAACTGTGACGGTTTGAGCCGAGTCAGAAAGAAAATATTTAACGAAATAGCTAAATGTCGTACTTCCTGTTATAGAACCAGAAGTGAATGTAATTGTTTTAGTATTATCATCATACCCAAGAGACACCTCACTCAATCTATTACAGGAAACAAAAAACACCGTTAGAACTTTAGCTGTTGGTATTGTAATCACATCCGACAAAGAGACTTCAATAACTTGATCAGCATCCGTTGTCGGGAACGTAATCGACCCAATATATTCTGGGTAAACATAGGAGCCATTGTCGAATTTCAATACCTGCGTTTTCAAGACTGTCTGCTCAAGAAGACTTCCATGTGGATCTTGATAGGATGCAATATGCGAACGGAATTCTTGTTTCCCAGTAGTAACAAGATCAATAGAGAAAACTAAACCTGTCGAAACAGTCAAAGTGGCAACTAGAAGTCTATTATCCAAGTCAGACCCAGAATAAAGAGTTTGTGTAACTTCTGTCTCTATGCTGGCGAGAGCCAATGGATCTACAGCCCCTGTAACCTTTTTAATATACAAATACCATGGGGCTGTTTCATCAATAGGAGCTGAGTGAAGGAATGTTATCGTGTCTGAAATTTGGAAGAAATATCCACCAAGACCTCCCGAAAAAGCTTTATTAACCCCAGAGGTTGTAAGTGTGGCATCAATTCCAGATGTAACAGAAGAACCAACAGACAAAGAGAAAACACCTAAGGTTTCAGCATAATTGTTAATTCCAGATGCAAGAAGTCTATTTTCTATCTTTTGCCAGTTTCTAAGTTCAGCTTCAGGCCAAACCCGATCCCCGTATGCAAGAGTCTCGAATTCACCTAACGTTGTCTGATTTGTATATGTTTTCGCCATTTTTTATTTCTCCTTTTTAAAAGTTATGGGGTATATGGCAGACAGTCTATCCCATGCCATGTTGTTGCGCCTCCAAGTTCGGTAGCCCAAGCTGTCGATGTTGATGGGTATCTAAGCGTCAAAAAGCTATTTACATAACCTAATGGCGTAAAAGTAGGAACCGAATCACCAAAATACACATTAACAAACTTATTCCGAGATGTTTGGAAATTATATTGACCTAATTCAGTGATCGATAATAGCCACAAATTTGTTCCGTTTTGCATAGATGAGAAAACATCACTAACCCCAGTCAAAGATACTAGGGACGGAAGATAACAATTTCCACCCCCACAACCTGCAAAAGTTACATTACCACAACTAGAAACAGAAGGTAGATTGAAGTTTAAGTTTTCACAATAGGTAAAGCAGAACGCTCCAACCGAAGTACAGTTGTCCATTGACACTGATGTTAAAGAATTACAAAGATAGAAAGATGATGTACCAAGAGTTGTACAGCTATCCATTGATACAGTTGTCAATGCTGTGCACTCTTGGAAACAACCATTAGAAACCGAAAGAACGTTTGGTAATGTTACACTTGAGATAGAAGTACAATAATAGAAACAACTCGCTCCTATGTTTGTCAACGTTGAAGAACTAATGCTTTCCAATCCTGTATTGCAAGAAAAACAATAGTCCTTATATTCTGTACAAGAAGGAAGATCAATTTCGTTAAGATATGCTGTTTGTCCAGCACTCACCCTAAACGCACCAGTTCCAACCTCAAGAATACTACTCCCTGTGACTTTATTTATTTTATACTTATTGTTGTACGTGCTTCCTCCATCAAAAACGCTATTGAAAGAATCAGATATTTTCGTTACAGGTTTACTATTGTATGTTGTTGGGATTGTAAGGTCAAACGGACTCCAATCAGCAACACCAGCCATTAAAGACGATAAAGAATAAGAAGCATTTCCAGAATTTAATGTATAAATGAAGTAATCATCCGCTAAATCAGCAGTTAGATAAGTTACTACTTGATTCGCTAAATTTGTTGAAACTACTGGCAGATTAGGATAATTCAACCAACCATTAAAGATGAAAAACTCTTCTGACACTGTTGGAAAACTATTGTAAGCCTCACCAATTTTATATTTTCTTATACAGGTAGACTCCCCATTCATAAAGACAGCTTGCCCCGCATCAAAAGTAACAGAAACAAGATTGAACGTTGCTCCTTTAATCGCAGTTGTATAAGGAATACAATAAACAAAATCAGTACTTGAAGGGCTAGCATCGAATAGAGAACCGAAGTTATACATAGTAAAAACATCATCAGCTCCGTAAGGATACAAGGCAGTCAAACCAGATGAGTTTCCAAAAGCATCAGCTCCTATAGAAGGAACAGTACTGCCAAGATATAGCAATACATCAGTGCCAGCCTCTGCAAAAGCACCGTCACCGATAGTAACCAATGAGGGTACATTATAAAAAGTGCAACCACAACCATAAAACGAATCAATTCCAACTTCAGTTAATGAACTTACGTCAACAGACAATAATGACGTACAATTCTTGAATGCACTGTCACCAATATAAGTGATTGTTGTAGACTTTATTGAGCTGATTGGATGAATCTCCACGCCAGAATAAGAGTCACTGTTGAAATTGTCAGCAATCATTCCAACTGTCTTCCCATCTATTGTTGACGGAAATATGATGTCGATATTTGTCAATCCTGCTGGCAACAAAGATGTTTTCAATCCTGTAATAGAAACAAACTGATCAAGACCAACAGTGTATGTCGTGTAATCAATCCATTGTGAAGGGAAAGTGTTCCACGGAGAATATACAGGATAATCTTCTTCCGATCTTGTTAGATTTACACTAGAAGAGTATGCATAACCATAAGGAGGAAGCATGATAGGAAGAGAAGTTTCCCCTGTTATAGGATCTATCTCAATGGCAGGATATCCATCCATGTTGTATGAATACCCGATTATGTTAGCCTCTACAACAGAAATTGTTGGGACCAGCCAAATATAAATATTTCCTGTGGTGCTTGTATAGTCAATCTGCAAATCAAGATTATTGGTAGTATTATTCTCAAAATCACCAACATCTGTACCGTTTGTTACTGTCGTGGGCTCCGTGTCAGAAACATAAAGTTTAAATGCCGTTATGCTGTCAGAATTGTCATTAAACGAAACAAATAACCTTTTGATATGGTCCATTGTGAATTTAACGACACGCACAGTACATGAAGAAAAACGTGTACTATCAGAAACAACAGGAATAGTTTCAACCTTTGTTTCAGTATATTTCTTCCAAACAACAGTATCATTACTTCCATCAACGACACCAGAATCATCCAGTACGTATACAATGTCAGTATTTGATGCAGGATCGTACACGTAATCAATTTTAAGCATTGCCACGTCATTATGTTCAGTGTAACCAAAGTCCTCACTGGAGGTCGCTATGGTGCCAAATAATGCAGTGTTGTTCAGTTTGGTATCAACGTCAGTTTTAATGGCAGTCACAACAGACGATATGTCAGACATTGTTACTGTTTTCTTTTCCTCTACAAACCAACGTGAAGGACTGGTTGTTTCTGCAGGATAACAATCCCTTGTCAGTGTTTCATCAGAAAGCGTTGAAGGAAAATCATTACCAGCAGGGAAATAAATGTTGAAAGAGGACGAACCACTAAAAGCGTTTTTCAGGATGGATGTTTGAAAATTACCAAAATACATTGATGTCAAAGCCGTACACCCGCTCACACAAGTTGCCGAAATAACCTGACAGTTAGGGAGCCACAATTCTTGTAACGATGTGCAATTAAGAAAACAATCAACAGGGAGTGCTGGTAGTGTGTTTGATTTTAAGGAAATAACATGGTGAATCTGTTCATACACACTACCGACAAGAACGCTGTTCCACTTACTCTCTAATGCAACTACTGGCTTGCCTCCGATAGTGTCAGGAAGTACTATGCTAAAATCACCTACTGGAATATTATCACTCCGCAAGCCTATAATGACTATCTCCTGATGCAACTCTGCAACACACCTGTAATCAAACCAGTTTTCAGGTGATGGTTCAAACTCCCCGTATACAAAATCCTCCGTTGCATCTGTGTCCTTGTAAAAAGTAACGTCTCTTACTTTTGTACATGTCAGGCTACCGTAATCCGAAGCACCCACATTATTGTTGAATTCCAATATCTCTGTCGGGTATACGATCTGTGAAAACATCGTATTGTAAATGTCCTGTACAGTAAAGAGATTGACTGTCACATCCTCCCCCTGTACGAAAAACTCATCATTACAGGCAACGTAAAAGTCGTTTTCTGGTGGGAGCTCCGAAATGTTTCCACCAACATTCCCAGAATCTGCATTATTCAACAATACATTCCATGTGGGTATTGAAGATCTAACATACTGACTAAAATTGTGTTGAAAACTTTCTAACATTTATTAACCTTTACTACATCATTAACTCTAAAGAAGTTGTCCACGATTTTTTTTCTAAATCGACATTTTGATTAACAGAAACAACCCAATAAAGTTGTGTCCCCCAGTTGTCACCAAGAGACACTTTATCTAAAGGTTGTATTTGAAGGCCAGGAACTGTCACGTTGCCCAAGAGTTCATATTTCTTTGTTGAACGGTCCAAGCTGTCGGCAATAAGATCAACCTCTTCTACTTCGAGATAACCTGGTAACGTATAACAAATAGCCTTCTGCCATGGAATATTCGGTGTTGTATCGTGTGTTTTTATAGAAGTAATAGGAATTGGAATCCATGATTCTGGAAAATCCTTACCAGTCATCTCTTTCGTTTTTTTCATTGCTATAAGAACAATATAATTTCTTACGTTATCAAAAGACGGGCTAACATCATTCTGGTCAATTTCTATTCCAGTAAAAGAAAAAATCTTAGATTTTCCATATTTTGGAGTCCCATCACGATTGACTGCATAAAAAATTAGCTTTCCATCTAGGTCTTGGAAATATCGATTAGCGCAATCTTTACAAACCAAATCGAGTGCATTTTTGCATGTTGTTCCAGTGGTTAAATTATAAATAACAGAGTTAATATCAGTAGTCATACACAATCTCGGATTATTAGCCTCGGTAAAATCATAGCTAACACCTGCCGCCTTACAAATATAATCTGCTACCTCTGTGAAAAAGTAACCATCAAAAATTGGAGGAACTATTAAATTGACATCTTCAAGTCGTTTAGTAACTCCAACTAAAGAAACATTAATTTCATATCCATTCTTTGATTTGTTTTCGTTTGCTTCCCATGTATATCCAGTAAATAATGTTGCGAATTGTGGCATTATATTAGGCATATTCGTCCAGCCTTGTGCTCTAATCTTTATCGCCCCTATTTCTTTTTTATATTTGTCTGTTTTAGAATATCCAAACCAATCCAACGTCACACTACCAGAATTAGAACTTAATGAATTTGTAGAAGTAACCTTCTTTATGTAGGCAGATTTGCTTGCCATTGTCTGGCTACCAGAAGAATTTTGATATACAGAAGAAACAACTTCTTCCATTTCAACAATTGCACCAAAAATTTCAGGAGCTACTCTGGTATATCCTCCAAGGTCTATTTCAAATTCTGATTTGAAAACACTTGTATTCCCAAAATAAGCTCCAAATCCTGTTTGTTGAAATTTTTCATCATATGACAAGTTGGCATTGCTGTCATTTTGCGTCCAAATAGGATACAAGCTATAGTTGTAAACATATTGAGATACTGGAAGATTACCTCTGATAGCATGTAGAAACTTACTAACAGGAGGAAAAAAAAGAGGGACATAAGCGAGAACGATACAACAGTTTTCGGCAGAAACATATATACCATCACCAGCCAGAGAGACATGAACGCCATTATTGTCTATTTCTATAGGCTCTGGATTTCTTATATCAAAAAAGGTTTGGATGTTTTTAGTTAAAATTCCTCCACCGCCAGTAGATATATTATATTTCTTTGCATGTGCAAAAAGTCCTTCACCTGAGTGTAACGGAACAAAAGCTCCTGACTTCGAAGATAATTCGTCTCCATCCTGTATTCCTGATTGAACAATAACTCCATTCCAACATGGAATGACACTTATAACAACATCAGGACCAACAGGACTTTTGGCTTGTGGCATAACTTGTTCAGTAAGACTTCTCTTAAGGGATATCGAATATGAACCACCCCCACACGAAGCAAGACATTCACCAGTTCCATTAACAATTAAAACAAGATCTCCGACTGTAATAGTAACCTTCGAATTTGCCTTAGAACCTCCATCGGCGGCGACATTTGGATTAGGACCAGCTTGACTTTGTATTCCTACGCCATCGCTATCACTATCTAAAATCCGAAAAGCAATCTGAAAAGCACCTCTTGTTATTAAGTTATTACTATCCACACCATCTAATTTAGGAGCGGAAACATTACCTTGCGACAAAGACAATTTATTAATACCATTAACACCATTTTGACCAATAGAAACACAACTCGCCTCATCCGAAGAAGTAGGCCTCGAATTAGCGGTCCCTCCTTCTTCTAACTCCCAATTGAAAACAGCAGTACTAGCTGGGCCATTCATTTCATTTCCAATAAGAAATTGAGAAGGAACTAGTGGTCTTGGCATTATACTTTTTTGAGGTGTTAGTACTACAGAGGACAATGATGACGCAGATCCCTGCCATTCATAAGTAGACATAAATGGAGGTTCTGCAAAATCAAACATTGATTGAAAAAATAACGTATCCAAATACATTGAACCACCAACATTGCTTAGAGACAAGTTGCTAGTACTTCCATCATAAATAAAACTAGTTAATGATGAGTAATTAACACGAGTATATGTTTTCCTTGACCACATAGGAGCGGCTGGGATTTCAATATCAGAAGAAATAGTAACTATTGGATTATACGTCATTTTTTATCTTCCTGGCCCTCTATTTAACCATTCTTCTTGGGCGTTAAATACTTTTTTGGCAGAATGATTCATCTCAATCACAATTTTGGCTTGTTCATATGTGTTAATACCATTACTACCACCCATTCTCCTTGCGTTAGGAAATCTTCCGCCATCGGTCCCTCCAAATGGTGCTCTTATGTCGTAATCGGCCATTCTCCTTGCGTTAGGAAATCTTCCGCCATCGGTCCCTCCAAATCCAACTCCTTCTGTAAGTCTTGTCCCCTTTATACCAAGAGAAGCATCACTTCTATCTTTTTCTCGTGCATTTTTAAATATCTCGCCAACACCGCCATATGCCGTACTCCGTTCATTGTTTAAATAGTCAGAAGCTGTTTTTCTATCTTCTCCTATTTTTTTCTTTTCTTCCTCATAGTTAGCTTCAATTTTTATTTTTTTTGCATCAAGAGACGACTTATAAGCATCTACATCCTCTTTCAAACTCTTCATTCTTTTCTCTTCTGCCTCTAACTTTTTACTTTTTTCTTCTTTAGTAAAATCTTGCCCACTAATCATATATTTCTGTAATTCTGATTGTTTTTTTGCTTCCTCATATTTTTTGTCCGTGGAAGCTTTCTTTTCATCTATTGCTTTAAGTGCTTCTTCTTTGTCAGCTTTAGACCGTGAGTCTTGAAACGATTGACGATTTTTAATGTTTTCAAATGTTTCTTCTTTAAATTGAGAAGCCGCTAACATTAGCGAACCATTACCTCCTCTTAATTCTACTTTCGCCTTATCAAATGACATTCCACCCACCTTCCCCCATGCTTCCATCCCCTTCTTTACACCTTCTGCCATTACGTTCGCACCACCTGCAGGACCACCACTAGACCCACCTCCGATTGGCCCTTGACCTCCACCGAAAGCAGAGTTAAGAAATTTGTCAAGAACACTTCCTTTAGAAACAGAAGGATTAAACTGTTTTCCTTTTAGCCCAGTCAATCCACTACCAGAAATTCCCCCACCTTCCCCAGCAAACTTATCTACTGCCTCCTTAAAAACGTCTGTAGCTGTTTTGTAGATCTCAGTTGAAGTCTCCATTTTTTCTTCCGGAGTCGAATTAGCTCCAATTGAAGATTCAACCCCAGATTTTGTCCCTCCAAGAGCGTTTTGCAAACTCCAGTCGTCCCTGTTCATTCCTGGGTTTTCCCCAGAAATATAATTCGAAGTGCCTTTTATCTTCACCCGTGTGTTTTGATACCCCATCATTACCGAAGCATCCATTCTCCCCGTCTTATACCCCTTATCTGAAAGAGCACCAAAAGCAAATCCTACAAACTTTTCGTACACGCTTTTTTGGAATCCTATAGTATTCCGTGCCAATTCCATTTCCTTACGCTTTAACTCATTGATTGCCTGTTCTTTTCTAATATCGGAGAGGTTAGCGGTTGAAATAAAATCCTTCAGATGTTCAATTGACTTTCTGTCTTCTTCAAACGCACTTGCCTTCATTGAAAGAACATCACTAAAATGACCACCCATTTCAGCAAGAAAATCACCTTGTTCTTTCATTATACTACTACGAACTTCATGCTCTAACATCAGAGAGTCTTTTTTAGCCTTAATCATTTCAAATTCAAAAGTAATTGTTTTGATTTTAGCTTTTTCTAGTTCTGCTTGTTTTTGTTGATATAAAGGATTTTCTGGACTTAAATTTTGAACATCATTGAATGCATTCTGTGCATTCTGTTGTTGTTGTTTCGCGTTTTCAAGTTGTTTAGTCATAGGACCTTCAAGATCGTGCCAAGCTCCACTCAAAAGATTTGCTTGCTCTGCTTGTGTCATGAATAAACTATTAATTATTTCTAAATTGTTTTTTACATAATCAAAAGCACTCATATCTGACATTGCATCAGTTGTTGCCTGAATAGCATCCGCATGCTCTTTTTCTAAAGGAATAATAGCTTCAAAAGCTTTAACTAGATCATCGCCTGTGAGTTTGTATGCTTGCGTATAGGCTTCTTCTAACGCAGTCTTTTTCCCTGATTCAATTCGAGTTGCCTCTTCAATTCGTTTTGTTTTACGAGCTTGGAATGCGTCAAACATTCCACCTTCTAATGCTCGTGGAGCTTTTGAAACAGCCGCTTGCGTTTCTATTGACGCTAATTTAGCAAAAACCAAATCGATATATTTTGTTCCCCCTTGCTTTGCTGTTTCTTGAAACTTTATCTTTATTAGCTCTCCAACTGTTTCAAGTTTTGAACGAACAACGTCAAGAAAACCTTCATCTATCATCAATAACTGTTCTTCTAATGAAAACAACAACTCTTTATCATTTTCAGTAATATTCTTTTGGGATTTAATCTTCGAAATATTTTCATTTACTCTGGCTTTTTTGTCTTCAAGATATGACACTGTAAGTTTTTGATAGCTTTCAATCGAAGCTTCAACATACTTTGAGCCAGCTTCTATTTCTTTTGTGTTCCCTCTTAACCCAGCTAACGACATTCCTCCGAAACCAACATTCTTTTGCTTTTGAGAATATTCTGTATTTCTTTTTATGAAACTTTCAATTTCCAAATACTTATCTCTGGCAATTGTAAGTTTTTTCGTTTGTAATTCATTAGGATTGTTTTCTGGTGTATCAAAGTTTCTAGTCTTTTTTTCTAACCAGCCTGTAATTGTGTTGTCTTCTGCCCACTTATAATCCCCCTTGTCTCTTGCCCTATGTCCTGCTATTTCGTTTGCTATTGCAAGAACACCAGCAATAGCAGTTAATGGAGATCCTGCAACAGCTCCTGCAACACGGCCAACACCGTTTAACGCCGCTCTTGAGAAAACTTTTTTCCCAACTTGCTTTATTCCTCCCTTTAGAAATGCACCAATTCCAGCCCCAGTAGCCCCAGCTCCGATAGCCTCACCAGCGGCTGAGCCAATAGCTGAACCTATCCCCTTACCAATTCCCAAAGCACCAATAGCGATTGATAGTCCATAAATACCTTTACCAATGCTCTGCAATTCTTTTAAGGACTGAGTAGCAACGACTAATTGTGCAGGAACTCCAGATGCTAACACATCTTTCGTAATCTCAATTGCTGATTGAACATCCTTCGCTAAATTTTCTTTACCAGCGGCGGAAGTCTCATGCAATTTGCCGCCAAAAAATCCACCTCCTTTTAAATTGAGATAACTATCATAAGTCCCAGTAGCCATCATGTTTGTAAATTCACCACGGCCAGCAGAACGGTTCATATTGCCTCTTAATGTAGGAACCTTCTGAAGAACATTTGCTAATTCATTAGCCATTTGCATGGCCTGATTGCCAAAAGCCTTACGCAAATCTTTAAATGTAGACTCTATTTTCTTCGAATCAAATCCTTGCTGGAAAAGTTTGTTTGAAACTTGATAAAACTCTCCCATTTCTGCCTTTAAAAGTGACAATTCTGATCGCATCACTTTTAATCCACCAGCACCAAGTTGTGAACTTGTTCCTATTTTCTCAAGAGTAACTGCATATTTATTATATTCTCTAGTATAATTGGAGATATCATTAGCAGAACTCCACATCTTTTTTGCCGCTTCACCAATTGCCGCAAATCTAGCCGCTATTTCAGCTTGTTTTTTAGAAAGCTCTCCCATAGACTTGAGAAGAGCCTCAATTTCTTTACTTCCTTCAACAGAAGCTTTAATTATAATCTGTTTGTCTTTTTCAGAAAGAGAAGTCCAAATATTACGAAGGGCACGATTGCCCTTAATAAGTTTGGCGTTTTCCTTTGAAAGATCCCCTAAGTCTAAATCGGCTGGCATAATCCTTTCCTCAGTCTAATTATGAATTGAAAGCCCCTATCCCTGCTTCCCGTTCAAATAATGGCAACACGGTATCCCAAAGAACAATTGGAACTCTGTTAATTTTTGAAATCCCATCTTTGGACAATTCACCACTAAGATCAAATTCCAATTCAATTATTTCTCCCTCTGCATCCTTTATTGTCCATGATTTTAGATGATTTACAAGAATGAAACTATTCAATACACTCTTGTCAATACGCCCCTGTGGATTTGCAGAACTTCTTTGACGATACATAGAAATCTGTTCATAATTTGGGATAGTAAATTCGAAATCAAATGGGGTAAATGAAAAGAAATTACTCTTGTCTTCCCTTTGAATTCCTTCCGCTTCCCCCTTCGGAAACACAAAAGCAACCTTACCAGTATTAGCATCACTGATCACATCCACACTAACTGTCACTGTTTCATCAACACCAATGAACATCTTCGGAGGGACAGCCTTCTTAACTACGATGGCTTCATCCTTTGGTTCAACATTAGGTTCTCCATCCATGGACTTTTTAGCCTCAGCGATTTCTGCATCCAACTCTTCTTTCTTCACACTAACTTCTTCACTCATAACTCATCCTACCTTTCTTTTTAAAACTAACTAATAACAATTCCCTCATTGTCGTTCAACGCATGGCTAGTGGCTGAATATTTATAGATATTGATGTCATTCACGCCACCAACATTCAGGGCATTCCCAACGACCATATACGTACTACAACTAAACACCTGACTACCACCAAGTTTAACATCAAATCCTGTTGTCAGCTTCTTGAAAGCCGAAAAATTCAGATCGTACTGACACTCACCCAAAAATAGATATTTGGGCGAATGAGCCTTTATTCCAAACAACGAAACACTTTTTGCCTCATCCCCATTACAATGCTTCGGGGTAACATTCAAACTAAACGACAAGGACCAATCTCTTACCAGATAAGCACCAGTATGCCAATAAGGGACCAACGTTGCGGAAAAAGCATCACGGGCATTCGTTTCCGAAAGGGTTGTGATTGTTGGGGGTGATGCAGATATGAACGAAAGACTACCCGTCACCAACCCGTTAGGAGCCCCACTCAAAGAAACAGACTGGGCCACACAATCCTGCATATTCCATCCAGCGTCATTACCGAACATTGAAACAGAAAACTTGTTTGACCGTGGATTTTTCAGTATGTTCTTCACTGTACTTACTGATTCACTTGTCAAATCAAACGACAAACTCCCCGTATGTGAAACCACGCCAGCCGCATGATAAATCCTTGACTTCACACTCGTCGATGCCATATCATAACCAGATAGATAGCTTGTTGACACAGTGTTTTCCATTGAACCAGAGGATGCAAGGAAATTGGCACCGTTCACAACAGCTCTTCCTCTATACCCTAATTCAATAACACTATTTTCGCTAATCATGCAAACAAAAATCCTTTTAATGCTTTTGCGATGCTCTTCTCATTGCATCTGATTCCGCACCAGTTATTATGCGGAAGCCCATATAATCCTTAACCAGAACATCATCAGGACTTGAAACACCAAGTCCTATTTTATCCCATAACGATGCTGTTGAACAATAAGATGACACAACAGGGTGTGGATTCGTCACGCTTCCATTTTGGGCCGCATACAACCCAACTGACTGCCTTTCAATCAACGCCTCATCATCCGCTCCCAAAGAGGATGAAATATCGAATAGGAACAATGCCGAATTGATAATCGGGGCTGACATTCCCAGAATTTTGTTCCAATCGTCCTCCCGTATCCAATTGTTCGATCTTTCAGGAAACCAGCTACCAATAGCGTACAGACACCTACGTAGCGACAGACGACGGTAAAGCTGATAATCCACCCCACTGCTATCGATGTTGTCTGGACGCTTACTTACGACGTAGGAACGCTTCTCAATCTCTCTTTCGTCCTGCAGTGTCTTACATTTAAACAAAAACTTGATTTGTGTTTCGGAATTGTCGCAGGGGAGAAGGGTGTTGTCAACTTCCATGTAAGGAAACACCACCTCAACAAAACTGTTCCCATTGTCTGCCTCAACGGAAATCAGCTTATCTATATTTCCCTCTAATCCATTTGACATTTAGCCCCCATATTCCAGAACCGAATTCATTTCAGAGATAATCCGTTCAGCAATGTTAGGGGAAAGCTTCATGAAAGACTGCCAGCTTCCATCAGTAAGAACATCACCAACCCTATGGATCTCCAAACGTGGATTGTCCTTACCAAGTGTCCATTCCTGTAAAAGCTTCATTATTTTAAGCTTATTCAGTTTGTCATTGTCCATCCTGTTGGTTCTTGTGGTAGGGTCAAATATTGTGCTATCACGTCTTAAACGCAGACACTCATCAAAAGTCCACATACGAAACACAACTGTATGAACCTCGCAACCAAAAACTTCCTTTTCAACCAGTTTCCACAACCCCTTATGCTGAACAATAAAAAGCTTTATGGAAAATGTCTGTTCAGGTCCAACCTCAAATTTACCTGGAGGCATAAGTGATTTTGCCACAAGAGGTTGTGATTGTATTGGTGTTATTGCTTTTTTCTCTTGCGGTGGTAAAATCTTTGGTTCAACGACCATTATGGTGCCCTTTCATTAGATCAGGAATAAACATATCATCTTAAGCCCTTCCTGTCAAGCTATTTTAAGCCGAAATACTATAAAGCTGATACGATCTTTCAACTGTCGTTATGTTTGAAATACCAGCTAAAGGATTGCTGGGATTAATAACCTCTCCCGAAACAGTGAACAATGTACTTCCTGCCAGATTGATTGTGAATGATTCTCTATTACTTGTTGGGTTTCCAGCAGTGAAACCAAAGTCATTCTTTATGTCACTTGCGCTTCCACCAATAGCCCCACTATCTTCACCTTCATCCGTCAAAAGGTAGCAGGTAAAATCAAACTGCCCATTCAAAATAGTAATTCCCAGATTTCTTGGATTTTGGGGATCTGAAGTGATAACCCCTGGACATCCAAAGATTTTCTGAAAATCCTGATTGATAGCAATACTCCATGTCGCCACCTGATTAGCACCACCAATTGACGTATTCCAGAATGGTATTGGACTTGTATTGTTGGCAGTATCTAATTCATCTGTCGATTGAAAATCACTTAACGACATAACTCCACCGTCATTACCGAAATATCCAGAAGGAAGTGTGTATGAATCTCTCAATGTCGCCATAAAAGAAATGCTACATACAACAGGGGAATCAGTGGAAGCACCAACAGAAAGACTAGTCCAGTAGGCGTTTGTGATAATCTGATGTCCATTTACCCCTGTATAAAGGTTGAATTCAAAGGGGGACTTACGATTGTTCACTCTTGCCTGAATGAAACTGATTATTCCTGAATGGACCTCAAAAGAAATAGATCCAGAAAATCCTGGGTAATCGTAAATATGAGGATTACCGATGGCATTTTGATAGCCAGCACCATACGCACCGCCTGAATCAAGACGGTTGCGTTCAATGGAGGTGTTAGAAGCCGTGACTAAGACGGCTATGCCACCTATTTTCGCATAACCTTCATAGCCTAGCATAGTTAGCCTTTTTCTTTAGAGCGAATACACAACAGAGGCATACGTACAAGGATCGCTAAATCCCTGCTCATTCCATGCCCGTACCCAGTAGTAATATGTACGTCCAACAACCATCGCACTAACATCCGTATCCTCAAAGGCTGTCACCCCAGTTCCAGTAGAACCGATAGGCTCAACTGTGACTGCGGGTGTCGATGTTGATGTGGTGCGATAAATCATGTAATTCAGTGCGTCGCCTGTTGCTTCAGCATCCCAATCAAGCAACACGCCAGTAGAACTTGGGTTATTCGTTGCTGTCAAACCAGAAGGAGCAGAAGGAACAACTGCCTTCGCTTCAATTGACTGAACAAATGTGGAACCGACAAGACTTGTATCAACACGCATCTTGAAATTAACACTGAATGTCGTCAAAATATTATTCAAATCAGCACTGTTTTGAGTTTTGGTAACATAAAACACATCACTGGTTGAAGTCGTTCCAGCCGTGTTGTTCAGACTGTTCCTGTATAGCGTATCCATAATGGCATAGATGACGCTCTGGATTTTCCCTGTGGTACCATCTGCATCATCAGTGGCTAACGTTGGGAAATCACTTAGTTGTCCAATGATAATGTCGTCGTTGGAGGTTGTCCCTTCCAATGAATAATTAGGGAGCCAATCTGTAGGGTTAAGACTTGTGTTTGGGGTTGGATATGACATAGTGTTTTTTACTCTCCTTTTTTAAAAATTAGACTGCTGACATGTACATCGGGGGAATACGGGCAGTAGTTCCCGCTGTGAAATCACCACCAACTTTACCACCAAGTCCCTTAAGATTGAAAGTACGTGAAACAGGAGCTCCAACGTTCAGAGAATAATCATCCCCTTGTAACATGATTGCTGGAAGAGCCACCGTATAAGTTGAAGCACCAAGAATGTCAACACTGAAATTGGAATTGTCAGCTACAATCTTATGGGTAAGAATTGGGTCCCAAACACCGCCTGGCGAGTAAAGGGTCACACTTCCGTCAACTGCCATAGGCCCTACCACCACACACATTGCCTTACGCTCGCCAGAACAGGTTTTAACCACCTGTGTGTTGTTTGCAAGGTTGGTGTTCCATGCCATAACTTGTGTACTGGTTGTCGGTCCTGCCACTTCAACGTCATTCACCTTCAATGAGGCGGTAGTTTTCCAGAAAGGAACAGGAGAGGTGTTCAGAGGCTCACCACCACTAAGAGGATTTAATGGCTGGGTATTCTCAAACTGTGTAATGTTAGCACCTTCAAGATAACCAGCTTCATTGCCAAAGTATCCAGTTGAAAGGTCTACTTCAGAACGGATAAGAGCAATCACGTTCATGTTTGAGGTAACAAGCTGATCTGCTGATGTTGAAAGTCCAAAACTTTCACACCATGCACCTGTAAAGGCACTTGGTAAACTTGCATCAGTCAGAGGGCTTGCAGGAGCAGTGTACTTAAAAATACGTGTTCCGTCAGGACTATACCAAAGTGTTTTTGGTTGTGCCCGATCATAAATTGCGAAATCACGGAGGAAGCCCCACACGCCATTGATCGCTTGCATGTCAAATCCGATACCACCCTGATAGACCAGAACGCCCTCAGCATAGTGGGAGGCATCAGGAGCATTAGCCCAGCCATATCCCAAAGCGGCCTGACTCAAAATCGGATTAGGATTGGTGTTAATAGAACTTGAAGTCGTCAGTAACGTAACTTTTGTTCCGCCACCGTCAACAAACTGCGCGAACCCGCTGTATCCCATTGCCATAGTAAAATACCTCTCTTTTGAAACTCGGTTAAACTGTTATCACAACCCAACTATTTAAGTAGACAACAACTAACCTACAAATGATTTATTTTATCGAAAAAACAATTATACTCAAATCACAGCACCAATGTCTTCACCCGAACCTTAAGAACATCCCCTGTATTGCCAGCATAAACAATTGACGATGCATCAATCCCAAAAACACCTGAAACCTTAGTTGTTGAGCCAAAATCCACCGCCTCGTCTGGTTGTACAGTATTTGTTACCTGATGCTGAAAAACATTACCATACTGATCGACACAATTGAAAGTAATATCGAAAGTAATTGGATTATATGAGGAATTGTAAATTTCGACCCTTGTGGTTGGGGCATATCCAGTATAGGGGACAGGATTGGTATTGACACCATAGGGACGTGACCAATCATCGGTTTGGAACGATCCAGATGCCGTATAAGCCAATCCACCTCCACTTGTTACTTCCACCTCACCAAACTCAAACAAATCAGGTGCTTCAACGTTAAAACTGGCCAATTTAAACCCCAATGCATAAAAAACACCATCTGCATAGTGAATAGGGACTGTCAGGCTGTTGTCATACAGGTAGGTGTCTTGACCGCCAGCGAATTTAGAAAAATATGAGTTTAGATAGTTGATAAGGTAACATGGTGGTGTCGATTTGAACATAATCCACTGATCCCATGTGTCTGTCTTGGGTACTGCTGGAACCATTGAACTTTCGAATTCGTAATCATCATCCTCAGAAAACTTCGGGAAATACTCATGAAAGTATGATGCAGTGTCAGTTTCCATCAACGTCACAAAAGAATCAAGATCAATTATCTGTTTGGTGCAATTCGCAATTATCTCAGCTATTGTATCTTTTAGGGCCATAATGTTTTAAACTGATTTTTTCTGGAAAGGGGCAATCATTCCCGATGTTTTCCCAGTTTGGATGTAAAATTCCCCGTCATTAATAATCTCATCGCAATGACATGTCCAAGAAAATTCAGCCACGCCAATCGTTCCGTCACGGGTGGAATTGTATGAACAGGAGGATACCATCGAATCATAACAGTCAATCCTATAATCAGCATCAGTTATCGATTTATCGTAAAGACTGAATCTCATTGTTGAGGGGGAATTAAGTACCGACACGACAGAGGAGGCTATTTTTGTGATATAATCCTCTCGTACATCAATGTTGGAGGCCGCACTTACAGTGACCATGCAACGGAATGTAACGTGGTGTCTTTGACTTCTGGTTGTGGCCCATTCAGTATCTACATTTGAAACCTCTATCTCGAACGAGGGGAACTGTGTTGACGGGATGGTTGGACGTATGCCATTAAAACAAGTAATGGATTTTCCGTCAGATTCCCATTCAGAAATGATTTTTTTGAAAAATGGGTCTTTATTCTGAATTAGCAGAATGGCGTGTTTTGATAGTAAATTGGGATTAAAGTTCACGCAAACTGAAACAAATATCGAAAATACTAATCTTCCATTGGATCAATATATCCTGTGAGATCAATTCCTGCTTCTTCTGACATTTCAATCAATGCATCATCAATGTCACCATAAAGTGCAATGATTTCTTCTGGTTCAAGGTCTTTTTTGAATAGTTTTTCTGGGTTCATATTCGTCACCATATCATAGTTGGGTTTTACTGTCAACCGTTTTCACGTGCCTGTTTGAACCTTTTCACTGCATTTTCAGGGGAGAACAAGGATAGGTACTTTGCTTCCGACTCCGTCATTGCCTGAAAGTTTCCATCATAAAGTCCATTTTCTTTCAAAAATGACTGTAATGGACGTGCCCCACCCCATTTCGTAACCAACTGATTGAGTGTCTGGGGTGTTGGGGCTATCTGTGAACTGTGAACGCCTGTTGTCCTATTGAAGCTGGCACCGAAGAAAACAGAATCAACCACCTGCCCTCCACGTGACTCAATAAACTGCTTCATTTCCGAAATAGTTCCTCCTTGGGTTGCCACGTCATCACAGATAATGAACTTTTTGCCTTTGATTGAATAGCCCTTCTTGGCTTGAAACTTTGGACGGTTCATCATCCGATACAAAGCATCAGAACCCGTCCTGTGGGCCCTTACTGACTGTACGATGGATGTTGACAGCTTCATCCCTGTGAGGACTGCCAACTGTGAGGCGAGGGCAAGAGGAAGCTTATTCTTGCCACTTTTCTCTTCTGCATGGACTGGAAGCAAAATACAATCATTTCCACACCGTTCCAACAGTTCCTTTGCCTTTTCTGGTTTTACTATTCGTTTGGCGAGAGCCATTGCTGGTCGTGCATATCCATCTTTGGCCTTTGAATAATCGGGGTCAGCAGTCAGGATGGAAACATTGGTCATGGTCAACGCACGTGGGAATTTAGGGTTCCATGAAGTAGCCGTGGTGGAAATTGTCAACCGTGGGTTTACATTTACGGGTGCTTTTGAAATAGACTTCTTTGGATTATCCTTCGGGTTGTTGCTCCAACCTTTTTTTGTAGGGAAGAAAGTTCCATGAGGACGATTTCTATGGTCAGGGTCATGGATGTACTGATAATCATCACCTTTGGCTGTCCGAAGGATCTGCTCAACCAAACAGTCAATATTGGTGGAAATCCTCATTGGTTATCACATTGGCTGATTGATAAATGCTGGTTGCCATGATGGTGGCATTGTTCTGGAAATCTGGGACTTCCTGTCAGCGTTAGGAATCCAATGGGTGTTTTTCTTCAATGAAAACAACATCTTTTCAGCATCATCCTTGAATGAGTTTGTCTGTTCATTCACATTCTGCGAGGTGCCTTGAAATTCAGATGACATCAACAGGTAGCACGTATAATAAATGGCACACTGTCTTAAATCCCCAGGAAAATCTTCATATACCACGCCAGCTCGATTGATGCGTTTCTTATACTTAAAAGGAGTCTTGTACAAATCCTGTAAAACACCATCAATGTATCTATCACTTCTTTCCTGAAAACCATTAACAACCTCCACAGTAAGGGAATCAAGTTTTGCATTACCAATCTTAAGAACCTTCAATGCATCCTTAATATGGGTCCAAGTATAACTGTAAAAATGTTCACCTGTTGTTTCTGATATATCCATTGACATGAAAAAAACCTCTTATTCCACGTTGACCCCAAGCATACTGTCTGTCAATTGGTCAACTTTCGCACGTTTCACATTGGAGATACGACGTTTGACAGTTTCCATGTCCTGTTGGGCACATCTGACAATAATCATGAAGTCCCTGTCCCCATTTGCCACTACAGCATCAATATTTCCGTTATGTGCGGCTACCCTTACGCTTTGGCGAAACTCGGCCATCGCCATAAATTCATTGATTGCGTCGATGTCTTTTTTATAACTCATATTTTTACTCTTTTCTCGAAATTAGCCCCACAAACTGTTTTCAACTGCTGGGAAATAGCTCAATCCTGCAACAAGATTTCTTTCTCTTGCCGACCGATATTCCTTGTCCATAAAGTCCATTGGTTGAATCCCAATAGTCTTCGCTCCACTCAACAATCGACTGTTTATCGAAATAGATTCTGGGGACGAGTAATTGTAGGAAACAATATAGCAAGCACAGCCACCAGTTCCCAACAATGATCTATGTATCCGTTTACTTACTTCCGCTATTCTCACAGGCCCTTCTGGATGAATGTCAGGTGAAATACGTTCAATTCCAATAACCCTACATTGTGTGTCCATTTTAACAACGTGAATAAAGTTCCCCTTACCAGTAGAATAATTAAGTGATTTCAGAATGGGCCTCGCTTTCTCTGGATCGTTTACTTTTGGTCTCATATCAGGTGGCACGGCCTCCCACTCTGCCAACTTGTAGCCAATATCTTCTGTCCCATAATCTACTGGTTCTTCTTCCACTTCCTCTTTTTGACTTCTTGTCTTTTTCTTTTTGTCAGAACCAAATTTAGTAAGGCCAGACTCTCTCATTGATTGATATGTCCCATTAGTAACAACATGATCGATAACATCAATACCTAATGTTTTACCTGTTTCGATGATTCTTATGGTTGCGTCCAAGTCTCCCTTTGATGGGGTGTCATTACCACTTGGATGATTATGGGAAAGAATTATCCCCTTTGTTCCTTTCGGTAGATTATTAAAAGCAAGTGCTGGACTGAACTGTGCTGAATCCAACAACCCTACCGAAACAACACTGGCCCCTAATAGTTTATTCCCAGCACCGATTGCGATGACCTTTACTTTCTCCTGAAATGGATCTCTCAATTTCCACATCATCGTAGCCACATCACGAGCATTGTTAATCTTTATTGGGTTCTTTTTGTCAATTTCAATTGATAATGTTGGGTTTTTCTTAACCTGATCATAAAACATCAAATCGATAGATCCTTCCTGTTCTTTGGGAAGAATATCATTAATATTTGTTTCCGACCATGTTCTTAAAAGACGTTCTATTTTCTGTCTGCGTTCTGCCAGATTTTTGTCTTTTGGCATTGGTGGTTTTATTGTTTTGGGTTCTGGATATTGTGTGTCAGGTACATTCAATGCCATTTCAAGTTGCTTCATGGAATCGTCAATGCCTTCCATCAAGTACTCATTCCCAAACTTCTCAACACTTGCATACACATTATGTTTGTACAACTCTGTTACATCATCGATCTCTGATTTTGGTTCCGCTTCCACCGTAGTTCCTTGTTCGAAAGAACTCCAACCCCTGTCAGTTTTGTGCCAATCTGAATAATTAGGAAGATCGTGTCGATTTAACTCATGTCTAGGGTCATAAACATATTTTTCTCCATCAGCCCCTTCCAAAATCTGATCTGCAATCCTAACTATTTGGTTGTCAATTCTCATTTTTACATAGAAACCCTGTTGGGCCTCCATCCACGGTAACGGCCACCCCATGTTTGCTCTCCTGACATACCACCAGTTACTCCAACACCACGGATTGCCCTCCAATAATTCATTGTGGGGGCCGCAATGTGGTATCCTGTCTTGAAACGTGGATTGTCCAGAACCTTGTATGCACGTTCCTCTGCATTTTTCTTCAATGTCTGCAGTTGTCCGACAATATCTCCACCCTGCCCTTCGAGGAACGAGTCAGGTCCAATAGCAAAAATAAGTCTCGATTTCCATAAATCATAGTCCAGAAGTAACCTTTCCATACACTTTGCAAATGCCAAATCAGTAACGGGGGCCTCAAAATACGATGGCATGTTTTTCATGGTGTATGCTGTTGGGGATGTGTTGTTCCCAGCAGAATTAACCACATTCAATCCCTGCTTCACCATGCTCAACAGAATATCCGCAGGAAAATAGTCAAACGTATACGATGCCACAACATCAATAGCGGAAGTTCCATCAGCACAATAAATTTCAACCTGTGTTGTGCCCAAAGGAATCTTCCAATCTGCTGTTTGGTCGGTAAAGTACAGCTTTCCTGTCTTGTTGTCAAGTACAAATTCGTCAGGAGTCAAAACTTTTCCTGCCCGTATGATCGTAACCTCCTCATTCACAAGGATGTTACCCCATACAGTTTTCCATGTTTCTTTGTCAGAAAGTGCTACCAATGCCTCGTCATGGACTGGAATCTGCCTGAACATGAAAAGATTAGGGGTGAGATATTCATCGACAATCCTGTTTGCTATCGGATCTGCCAATGTTCCTATCGGAATGGATGTCCCTGAATAAAATTCCATCTGTTACCTTCTTTGGGTTGATTTGCTGATTGTTCTCTCACTCATTGGTTTGATTATCGAAAAGAGAGGGAAAGGGGTTCTATTTATCCACAGGCAAGAGAGAATACGATACTGCTGTTATTATTGAGTTAAGAGATAGTAATAGTATTAGAGAGGCGTTTTTCTTATGGTAAGGCATTTAACAAAAACCATTTCAACAAGTTACCTTTAAAAAGAAACTGTGAGTTGACCGTATAGTTACTGTTCATAGATGTACATAACTTTATGTTTTTTTTGTATACCTGTTCATGAGTGCAATTTTATTAACAAGGGTGTTTATAAACCAAACATAACTTTGTGAATAAGAAATTACTTGACAAAAAATTAAGTTTATGCTATTTTATTTCAAACCAAAAGCACCGAAAGGATTCACCATGTTTACAATTTACAAATTAACTAGCCCAGAAAAAAAGATTTACATTGGAAAAACGTCAAATGGTGTTTTGAAAAGGTTTAGTAATGGAGATGGCTACGTCACAAATAAAGAACTTTACAGTGATATTCAAAAATTCGGATGGTGTTGTTTCAAAAAAGACATTCTAGCTGTTTGTAAAGACCCAGAAGACGCTAAAAAACTAGAAATGGACTTTATCGCGAAGTTTAATGCTACCAATCCTTACAAAGGATACAACACTCATAGACAAAAGATTACTGAACATCACGTAAAAACAGCATACCAATATAAAGGGAAAGACAGCGATAGAACTACCATTAATCTCTGTGAAAACATTTTGAAGTTAAATGGAACTACCTCTGAAAAAACGCCAAAAATTTTCGAACAACTTTATCAGATATACAGCAAACTACCGATTAATTCAATTGAAAACGATTTCATAAAGACAAAAGCATTACTCGCGGATAAAGATGTTTTCGAGATGGAAACAAAAGAAAGAATTATATACATGGTTACGGAAATATATAAAGATACTACATTGAGATTATGTGAAGAAGATAAGCAAAAACTATTAAAAATAAATGAAAAAGCCATTCGAGAAGCATTCACCGATAGCTTCAAAGTTCCTAAGAAATATCAACTCTAGCCAACCCCACACAGACTCTTCAATGAACGGATATGAGCAACGAAATCCTTTGCCTTCACCATTCCTTTTCCACCAAAAAAGCTATTTTTAGCCTCCTCAAGCTGATAATTCCCAATAACAAAACAAAACCGCACCTTGGGCCTACCAGAACAGCAGTCCTTATCCGAGCTTTTTAGGGGGTATCCCTTTTCGCAAAGATAAGCCGCGAAATAAATGTCACTCGTCTGGAATTCAGCTTTTAGGTGCGGTGTTGTCATTTAATCCTTAAGAAGTTTCATTGACTGGTGTGAGCCACGACACTTCTTCCCCGCAATATCGTTCTTTTTAATCATCTCCCTCTTAATCCTGTCCTTGGTGGTTGTGACACCAAAAAGAGCAGGGGCAGAAATGATTTTGATAGCAAGCCCACCACAAGAATTACATGTGGTGGTACGTTGCATATCCTTCATGAGACAATTGACTACGGTAATCTCATCACATTTCTCACACTGATATTCATATAGCATAACCTACTTTGCCTTTCGTGTAGGAGTAAATGCCATACCTCCACCGCTACCTGACTTTTTAAGAGATCCGAAAGTAGGGCCTGTTGCGGAATGAGAACCATCATCCTTCACAACTTTCATTCCTTCCAACGGATTACGCTTGTTCTGTGAAGAAACGATGTCCTCAATAGAACGGCTTGTGTCAGCAACAACAGCCATTGGTGTTTTCTTCTGTTCTGCTAGTGCTTGACGAGCGGCTTCCTTTTTGCGCTGATCAATCCTGCCAATCTGGGTGTCAGCAATATTGATTTCAGCAATGATATCACGGTCAGACTTCTCGACAGGCATTGTAAAAGGATCACCCTTCCGTTTGGTGGTACGATCTTTCAACGCCTTTGCTATAATGGCCTTTGCCTCTGTTGAATTCTTGTTGTACGGAAGCATCATGGTCTTTTCTGGACGGTACTCCAAAAGATTGAGCATAATAGTGAAATCCTGACAGTTGTTGAAAAGCTCGCCACGATGCTCTACCTGACGGGTCTCAGTGTCATAGGTAAGAATATCACCAACGTTCAGTGTTCGCTTGGTGAAGCCCCAATTGATGGGCTTGGTGACGATGTATTCACGCTTGGTCGATGCAGGAACCCTTACTGTAACTTTACGGGTGACTGCTTTCTTGACGATGGGTTTCTTTACAATGGTCTTCTTTGCAGAAACCTTCTTGGTGGAAACCTTCTTGAGGACAGTCTTCTTGGAGACAGCCTTTGCTTTAGCTTTCTTTTTCATTTGTGTATCCCTTTCTCTTATGATGTCAACCTGTGAGAACCATTCCCAAGGTTGTAGTGAGAAACAAATATGTTGCCTCTCACAGATTGAAAACAATATCGAAAAATCATCTCCACTGTTTTTGTCGGGCCACAACCCTTAAAACAAATGGGTCTTTTTTATCTTCGGTATCATATTCTTTTTTAACAGGTGAAAAATGGTTTGACTGGGAGGAGTAACGAATATCAAAAGAACCCTCAATCTTTTTCAATAAAGAATTCATATTGATGTTCCTTCTGAAATGGGTTGTATTATTCGGTTCTCCATCCAAATCACTTCTGGCCTCAATGAATAAGTATTTTTTTGTATTACTCTTGCACCATTCAATAAAACGATTTTCATCCTGTTCAGTAACACTATGAAGGGCAAAACGGGAGTACACAATATCAAACCTTTTCTTAATGGAAGGGCTAGTAAAATCATCAACAATGAAAGAAATATCAGTTTTACTCTTTTGAAGATCCAAGATAATAGATTCGCATTGGTCTATGGCTGTCACCTTGCATCCTATCTGATTAAAAAAAACCGAATCTCTGCCATTACCGCACCCACAATCCAATAACGAGTCGCCCTTTCTCAGATATTGAGAAACAAAATGTGCGAAATCAGAACGTTCGAATGGCGTGTTCCTGTTTTTATAATAGTTTTCCCAATATTGAATATCCATCACTCTCCTTCAAAATTACCAGCAGAAAACCCTTTGATTGGTGTCTTCCATGTTGGACCATACAGTTTTCTAAGCATCTTCTCAATATCATTTACTGTTTTAAACTCCACTCCATTCAAACAGACAGTTGATGGATTCGTGAAATCAATCTCGTGAAGAGTCCAAAAATTGAGATTGTATGAACTATCAAACTTATTGAAAATATAGATATCGATATACACTCCATCCTTCATTACAGAAACAAGCCCGTTTTTTTCATATCTTACAACCTTAAATCCTTTTGTTGCAAGCTTTTTAAGGACATAGGGGAGCTGTGATATCCTATTTTCAGTAACAACCACATCCACATCGGAGTCGTAAGGAATTAACCCTCCATCTCGATAAAGACCTAGAAGGGTGCCAAACATCAAAAGAAACTTGAAATCGTATTTTTCACATACAGTCTTAAAAACCATTAGATTTTCAGTTGCTATATTAACATCAATTTCCTTATATAGCTCATAGTTTTCAAAAGGATGACTTATTGCCTTTGGGAACTCGTGTTCGATAAAATGGTTAAGAGCGTTAAAATTGCTATTCATATTATGCCCTCCATGGTGCAAACAGCAATACGCCTTTTGGGTGTTTTGCTGGGATTGCTTTTGGTTTAGGTGGTGGAGGGGAAGTTGGAGGTGAAGGAACTACAACTACAGGAATAGGTTCTTGTTGTATGTTCTTAGGTCTTTTGCAAACAAACAAATAAAAATAAGTGGATTTGTCAAGTGGCTGTTCTTTTTTGAGGTGTATAAGTACTCTTTCAGAAAAATCCCGATCCTCTCCAATATTCATTTTTGGATTGAACATTACTTTATTACAGATACTTGTTTTTATTACATTCAGATGATTTGGGCAACGAAAATATGTTTTAACACCTTTCTCGTCTTCCTTGTCAAACCACTCACAAAACTCAATCGAATGATAAAATTCTACTGGATTTTCTCCATTCGATGTCATAATCCCTTTTAGAGAACAACAGTCAGGTTTATTCTTGATCGCTTTCAAAATCTCAGAAATGTAGTTTTCAGAAACAAGGTCATCGTCGTCAATAAAACAACAATATTCTCCCCTTGCTCTTCGAATCAGTGTATTCCTTTTGGCCCCTATAGGAATTTTCCCATCATCCTCTTCAATTAGAATCTCGACACCAAATTCAATCTGTTTATGAAGACAGTTCAAAAGTCTTTTAAGAAGATCCTTGCGGGATGTGATAGTACAAATCAGAACAGATAGCTTTACGGGATGAAAATACTCTTTATTTTTGTAGACCGTTTCACTTAAACTATCAGGAATTATCAATTTGTCATTAATTGATAGTTGCTTGCGCTTTAAGTGTATTTCTTTATCTTCCCTGTATTTATTATCAACCAGCAAATCCTTTTCATCCCGAACCCGTTTCCCATTACAATAGTGGCGATGTTCAATAAAAAACTTGTCTTCTTTTCTTATGTCCTTAACCATTTTTAATTCTTCCGCCACATCAAACAATTCAACGTCGGACCACATGTGACTATAAGCAGGGTGATAAACCACCTTATTCATCTTTTCCAAAGCAGAATAATTCATGATTGGCAATGTAACAACACGAGAAGGGTATTTCTGTATCCCATCATTAATGATAAGAACCTGTGGGACCCCAATATCAATTCTTTTCTTTAGCTCTGTATCCCACCCCTTTGAAGGGAAAAAGTCATCAGAAGCAAAAATAACAAGATCATCATCCCCCGCATTAACCCGTGAAGAAAGACAATATGATGGATAACAGACACCTGCCTTTTTACTATCAGTCACAATAACATCAAACCCAGGTAACATTTTTGCCTGTTCAATGGTATCAACAGCTAGAAAGGTGTTAATGCAAGTATAATCATCAGAAAGCCTCATCCATTCCGAATGCGTCTTAAGAAAGGTAATTGGTCTGCAGGTTGCCCATAGTATGATTATTTTCCTCATGATGTTTTGTCCTTCTTGCAGTAACTAAAAAGAAGGTCTACATAGTCAAGAGACCTAGTGAAATCAGCTACATCTTTCCGTCTTGTGAAAACAGATGTCCATGCATTATACACCTTCACATCGATCCACTGCCAGTCCTTGTCAACAATGATGTTTTTCCACCCATAAGCTGGCTGTTCTGTATCATGACAGATAATGATATCAGTGATTGTTTTCGCATAGTTAGCACAGTTAGGCCTTGACCCGCCAGCCCCGTCAACAAAGACCATATCAAAACGCTTGCAACCAAAGGTGTTTTTTAGATGCTGGATTGTTTTTAGCCCACTATCCTCAATGATCGTTTGTACTTCCAAAACTCCAGATGAAATAGAATCAGCATACTTCTGTTTCACCTTTTCGGCCCAATCAGTATATTGCATCTCAATAGACAGAACCTTTTCGCACTTTTCAACAAATATACCAGTACTGAAAAAGCCAGTTCCAAATTCAAGAACGTTTTTGACAGGGAACTTATTCAGTATCTCAGACAAAATAGGATAATGAGTCCCGTATCCATCCTTCCCTACTCCTACCGCCAACGAACTGTAAACAAGCCTATCAATGGTTTCCTTGTGTTGCTTGTAAGGCCTCAAACAATGGGAATCATAATAGTAATCCTCTGCCACCTTGCAAATGTCATATCCCCATGTGGGCCTATCAACACGAAACCCGTTAACACCTTCCTTACGTCGGATAGGGACAATCCTCGACGCATCAACAGCTTTGTACTTGTTCACCATCGTACTTACATAAACCTCATCAAGACACCAGAATGACTGTGCACCATTTTTTAAACAATCCTCCCTCCCCTTGGTAAAATCCATCAGCTTTTTCATGAAGTAGCCAAAATCGTCTTCAATCTGAAACACGTCTTTAAAAGTTGATGATTTTCCAACGTTATAACACATAGGGAAATAGGTGTCGTTATTAAGAGGATTCAAATTCACATATTTATCATCAGGGATATCTTTAAGAGGATCAACAAAATATTTGGGAGACAAGGGAAGCATGTCGATGTCGCTGGTTATAACGACATCACTACCACACTGGCCAGCATACCATATCCTCGCACATTGGCACTGCGTTGAAAAAGGTATTCCTTCCAATATGGGCATATCCACAATCGTACCATATTTACGACAAAGAGACTTACTGTTCTTCCCAAAATACAAAAGAACAGGTTCAATCCCAAATTTCAACTTCCACAGTTTTGAAATAGGCTCCCAGAAGTCCAGATAAAGGGGGTTGTCGTCAGAACTAACTATTGCCTTGGTAATTAGCATAGGCCGTATCTCCCCTTTCCTCTCCACATCTCACACTACCAACATAACAGTTGCCTTCCAGTGGAATTGGAAAATCAACTTCCTGTCCTGTTTGATCAAAATAGTTTTTCACCCTGTCATGGCACAACATGCTCTTTTTTGCTTTCTGCCATATGTTCTGATGCAAAAAGTCCTGATCAACTCCCTTATCAAAACAAAGGTTCGAATTATTAATCCACTGACAATAAACACTTTTGAACTGCCTACACGCTGAGACTCTTCCTCCCCACATACCAGCAAGAATGGAAATGTTATGAAATGGATAATCACGCATAATGTGAAAGTCCTTTCCACTTTTAATCCAATCCTCAACAGACAATTTTTCCCGATAGAAAATCCTCGAATCAGCATCCCGAATCATAAATCGGTCAACAGTTTCATCAAACATCACGCTGAATCTCCACATCGATGCCAACGTATTATGATTACCACTCAAAAGAACCACCTCAGCTCCTAGATCCTTTATCTGTCTCACTACATCTGTCGGTACTGTTTCCTTGTCAATGTGGAACCTACAAACCCAGTCGGGAAAGAATTTTTTGGCGAGATGAATATTGTGTATTGCTCCTTGGGTATAAAGTTCATTGTTTCCCCAAAGACTAAAGCTTATTACGTTTTTTAAAATCATTTGTTTCCTTTCAAAAAAAATCACTGCCGCCACGGTGCATTTAAAATAGTTGATGGTTTTGGCTTTCCGCCCTGCTGTTTTCCTATCATCTTCTGTTTGACAATACGTTCTGGGTCAACCTTTGGCCCGTTATGATATTGGGCAAAGAAAGCCCTTTCAACAACATTTTGACCAGGTTTTTTGTACATACTGTCAGGGTCCCCGTTTCTTCCGTCCAAAATTACTTCTGCAGTGGTTTTACCAAGTGTCCACCCAATTTTCTTTGCAAAATACGAAATATACAAATCATCCTGTGAACGATAGCAAGTCTCCCACTGATTCCAAAAATCATCCATAGCGAACAGCTTTAAGTCACAAACCATACCGCCAGCGTTGCATACCGACACTGGTTGCCCTGCCCCTGCCATTGTCATACGCCCGCCCTCATCGATACTAAGGTTGCGAATGGAGCGCACCCCGTTGATTCTGGCATCGTTTAGGAAAGACTGAATTGAGTTTGGCTTTAATTCCTCATCGTCGTCAATAAAGACACCAAAATCATAGCCTATTTCACTGAGCCTTTTTGCAAGGACGTATCTGATATAGGCCCCATGGTTGAGCCCCAAATGGAAGGCTTGTGGACAATTGAGGCGAGTTATACTGGATGCAATGGCTTTAATCGCCTCTTGCGAAGCATTATTGTTGACAATGAAAACGTCAAAATCCTTGAATATCTGATTCTCTATGGATTTGAAAAGAGCAGGAACGTTGTATGTCCTTTTATAAATGGTGACTATCAATGCAATTTTGCCACCGTTATGTTTTGCGTCTCTGAACAAAAGATGCCCCTTTCATGAAAATGTTCTACGTGGAACAAACATTGGAACCATTATCGAAAAAAACAAAAAGCCCCCTGCTATCCTAAGTACTAGCAGGGGGCATCACTCATCCTCGTCACACACTAAACTCAACATTACATCAAACGACTATCACGATTGGAACTCACATCCTTTGTGCCACCTGTCGTGGTGATTGTGGCACCAGCGACCTGACCGAAATAACGTTTAGTTCCAAGATTGTGATTCTTTTCCTGTCCTGCAACCACACTTGTGACAGCCGCCAACAGTGTATCAACAGCCGTCTTTTCAGCGGAAGTGATAGGAATTTTTTTGAAGTCACGGGAAACATGATCAAGCAACTTACAAGCAATCCATTTGGGCTCCACAAGAGGCTCACGGGTCAACAGGGTAGGTGTAGGGATAATCTTCACCCCATCATACCCAGCTACCGCAGTACCATTAACATAATACTTTTCCTTCTCTTGATTAGCAAGAATGGGAGTACCAGAGATAAGTGTACCTGTCACAGTCGATGTCGTATTCCCTCCATAATTCGTCAAGGCTCCAACAGCCTTGAAGTTATATTTCTGGCCCAACCACGTACGGGTACCACTATAGGTCTTGGTCACGTTATCCCACTTGCAGATCACATCAAGGAACGCAACAATAGCGGCATAATCAGCATCAGCCAAACTCAATGTGTAATCAGCATCCGCTGTCGGAAGTTGCATCGCATTACGGGCGATATTGCGAACGATACGGGCATACTCCCAGTTGTTTACTGAAGCACCAGTGTCCTGACGGTTGTAGGTTCCTGTTGGAACGAAATCATAAAACTTACCAGTCAAAGGCTGGCTCACGGCAACACGCATGTTCATTTTCTTTTCCTCGTAAGGATTTTTTCACAGTCACAGGTTAATCCTAAATAACCTTGAGTCAGGTCTACCCAACATAGTGTATCCTGACCGACCACATCTGCATAGGTCAATTAGCTCGCTGACCACCTAAAACAGTTAGGGGCTTCACAACGCTATTACACAAACAAAATAAAATATCGAAAAAACAAAACTAGTCAATTTTCTGAACAATCACATGCGACGGATCGAAAACAACATTCTGACGTTTCTTCCAATTATATCCACCACCAGTCTCATAAACATCTGGTGGAATGTCAATCAAAAAGGACTGTCCGTTCTTCGTTGCATATAGAAAGGCATGATCGTCACCCTCTTGACCACCAGATTCAACATCAAAACCTTTACCTGTCAAAAAACCACCGAAGCCGTCTGCAATTGAGTCGCATATCCCGCCAGAACCAAGAAACTCGTCCATTCCATCACCATCCTGATTCCATTCATCATATTCTTTTTGGGCAATCTTCACTAACTCAGGCCCATAGGAACGGATTTCACTTTCAACTATTTTGCTTGGCTCAACCGATGTGTTTTTCTTCCCTTTTCCCCACCCAAGAGCCGTTTCATGAAAATCATGCCCCCATTCCCGTGGTGGACGTGGATATTCACTTTTGCTAACCCACTCCCCATCAGATTCCCCTCTAAGCAAAAAATCAGCAATGCGTTCTATTTTGGAAACATCTTTCATCATTATGTCGAACTCACCAAAAGATAACTAAGTTTCCATCCCGCTTCTGGTATCGATGTATTGAAGTACACAACTGCCTGACCACCAGTATAAACAATGTTGGTTACAAACAGATTCTCGCTAGTTCCAGAAGGAGCCACCAGTGATGCACCAATAACCAGACAGCTACCGTCAAAGACAATCGCATAAGAGTTTACCCCAGAATCAAGATCCACAATATTAATGCATGTCGGTGTCGGTGGTAATGGAATAGGTACGTTTCCAACATCAAAATACACATTTAATAGCCCACTTAATACGGTGTACTTTTCTCCCGTTCCCAGAAAAACGTGAACCAAGTAGAAACACTGCCCTACCGGTAACGCAGATGTGTCCTCATTAGTAAGATACAATGAGACCTCCCCTTGCGCTGGATTGGTTATGGCACCATCATTTATGTTAGTGGTGCTTTTTCTCAATATATATTCCGTTGCTTTTGAGCTTTCGGCAATGTACAACTTTGCGTGTCCACCGTTAAGATCCACGACATTCAAGTCTTGGTCTTTACAAGTGACCTTAATAATTCTCGCATCTCCTTGGTAGATCTCTATGCTGTTTGTTGCCATGGTTCCATATACCTTTTGTGTTGGATGTTGCGTATACCCAGTCAAACGAACAATCCTTTTCATTGCCCCTTGTAGTTTTGTTGCTTGAACACTTTGACTATTGTAGTATTTAACACTCATCGCAAAGAGGGTGTTTTATCGAAAAGGGGGACTTCTCAGTGGAACCCCATATGAGAGAATAGGCTCAATCACTTCCTACTTTGGTGGGAGCTTCTTTTGACAAGGCAATGATATTTCAGAACGCACAGAGACTCTTTCCCCTACCCCCGCCAATAGTTCATCAAGGCATTTTCCGTCAGTCTTGGAAAGGTCAGTGAGAAACACATGATTTCTGTATGTGTCAAGTTGCTTCTGTGTCTTGGGATATATCCACCGTCCCCCGACATTTACAGCAGACCAAACAGCGTTCCGATTTACCCAACAGTTTCCACCAAAAGCTTGAAGCCCTTCTAACATTGTCCAGTCTGCTTTGTTTCTTGGTACTAGATTCATCGTGTAGTCTAAGTCATGAACTGTGAACTGAATCAATCCGCTTACTGAGTAAGGGTGCCCCAACAGGCTCCAGACGACCCTACCCTTGGATGCCCCGTCGTAGTCGTATCCGGAGAGAGCAGATCGAACAAGAGTTCCAACACGAACATGATAATCTTCTAACAACAACGCCGCATCTTTCCCATCATCCGAGTACTTAAAATGTTGTAGTTTAGGGCCAGAGACTTGCCACGGTAAATCAAAATCTACCCACGTCATATCAGGCAGAAACATACCCACGCAATAATCTTTTCCTTTACCATACTCCATAACTCCACCCTCCTTACTTCTTCACCCCTTTACCCACAGGAGCCACTTCAAAATCCTCTTTTGTAACAGGAATGCCAGAATTGACCTTCGCAATAACAGATTGGGCCTTTCCATTGCCGAACGCCTGTAGTATTGCCTCAATCGCTGGGACGCTACCCATCGACATGTATGAGGCCATTGCGTATATAGCTATCTCACCCATCGTTTTTGTCATCTCAACATCACCAGTAGATCCCCAATCAGACAATTTAACAACAACACCATTATAATTCACAGTGGCATCCTTTAATGTGTTTTTTGTTAGAAAAGACCCTTGTAAAACAGAAACACTATTACCATCACCGTATTCAGATTTCCATGATGCGAACTGACATCCACCTAACAGTCCACACATCACCACAAATCCAACCACTTTAATCATTTTCCTCATTTTGTTGCCCCCCTCTATTTGAATCTTTGAAACCATATCCAAAATTGCTTTTGCCATAACCTTGTATCCCTCTGCATTGGGATGAATATCAATATTATCAAAATGGTCAGAATTCAAAATCAATGAAAGATCAAGAAGTTGAACATTTCCTTTTTCAATATTCACAGCATTAACAACTAACGTTAATGCATCAGTTAATTGCTTACGAGCATCAATTGCTTCAGGTTTGGTTCCATTAAAAGGATCTGGATAAAGCATCAAAATAACGACATCTTTTGAATCAGATATTTTCTTTAAAACGGCATATAGCGAGCCCATCATTGCTATCCGTTCAAAAAAAGTAACCACACCATCACTAAGAGCCACAAACAAATCATTTCCGCCCAAACTGCCAACAGCAATATTAGCATCTGATTTTAGTACTTTGTGAAGCAATTCATCTTTGTTGATTGCCCATTCTTGTGCTGTCGAACCGCTTTTTGCCAAACAATAATCAGACTCAATATTTAATGCATCTGAAAGAGCACCATCAGTTTGGGAATGTGGTAATCTTCCTGCTGTATATGAATCACCGAATAACACTATTTCATTCATTTTTTACTCCTTTATGCCCTACAGCTCTTTAACATTGTCTCAATCTGTTCCTGAGACATCCCCAGCATCTGTTTAAACATATCACAGGCAGAAAGGACTAACGGATCATCGCTTTTAAGCGTGATAGCACGTTCCCAGTCGCGTTTTAGGGTAGGGGATGATGCAATGTAAGCCTCGAAAGCCTCTTCTTGTCCTATACCCCTAAAAGCCCTTCCCAATAGAAGTTTGGAGATATCGAAAGCAGGTTCAGGTATAGGAGACACTTCAACATATTGAATTTTAATTTTCGTACCAAAATCAGCATCTTCTATCAATACTCCTGTTTCTCTATAAATTTTATTATCAGTAGGTTTTTCAGTTTCTTCTACTAGTAACCACCCATCCTGCAACTTCCTTGAGTTAGGAAGTCTGTTATAGTTACAGGTGATACAACCATTGACTGTTTCATTTATCTGAGGGAATAAAAGTTCAGAGCCATTTAATTTCACAACTCTGCCAACTGGTTCTACTAAAATTCCCTCCCATGCCATAAAAATTTTGTAATCACCTTTAAACTTCTCTGACATAAGATGGTATGTGGCTTTATACTTATGGATTACATCTTCCACAGGTTTAGGAATTTCTACGAGTTCCTTCCACAACTCAGGTTGTTTTGGTGCCCCGTCCTCTAACAGGTCATCTGCTGTTGGTTCTACAATCGTGTAATTGTTTATTATTCTTGCATATTTCATTTGTTTTGTCCTTTATTTCCAATTTTGTGATGGTAGTATTGATCCCGTAATATTGGTTACAGCAAAAGTTGTTCCTGCTTTAGAATAGAAATTAGATTTACTTACAGTATCATAAAAATATCCACCTGACTGCGCTTGCAGGTCTTGAACCAATTTTCCGTTTTTTATTATCTGAATTCGGGAATAATCCCATGCTGTTGTCACTCCAGACAACGGAGTATTATTATTGTTTGATGCCCCTATGTAAATAGTATTAGCTGTAATAGATGTGGGAGTCCCTGAAAAACTATATAAAGTTTCATCAATAACACCTCCTGTTTTACTCAATGCTACCCAATGCCACCCCGTTGACCATATACCTTTATATTCGCTATTTTGAGTGCTGAATTGGAAACATGACTCTGTTAAGGGTGTCGAATAACCTAAGGCGAATTTATCTGTTGCAGTCGTATACACACCGCAAAAGGGATAACCAGATGGGTTTTTGCCTGTGATATAGACTAGCATTCGTAATTCCGTATCTATAGTTACAGGTATATTACTGTCAACATAATCAGTTTCATACGGAGTAAAACCTTGTGGATCAAACACGAGTGCATAAGTTGGTTGCCAAACATCAGCAGATTGTCTTACATAGCTCAACTTCCTCAAATTCTGACAAAGTTTTGTCCCTTGATAAACCGCCATAGGTTTCTTCTCTTTCTCACGCATATTATAAAGTCTTGTCACCTCATTTGAACTAAGCGCACGGTTGTATATGCGAACGTCGTCGATTGAGCCGCAGAAGAATCTGCCACCAAGTCCTGAATAACCTATATACTTAGTAGCTAGAGCTATAGTGTTTGTTAATCCATTTACCGTATATGTCAGAATACCATTTTTATAGAAGTTAATAGTTCCTGTGTTAAACACCCTAGACACAGTTATATGAGTCCACACATCATTTTCTAATGTTGCACCATAATAGATATTCCATGCACCTCCCACACAATCCAATTCTAATGCAACCGAACCACCTCCAGCACCTGTATAAAGCATATAACCATCATTTGCTCCAGCTATAATACCAGCATAGGAGTTATTGGCTTTTTTATATACCCATACAGACAGTGTAAAAGTTTGAGGGTTTATTGATGCGTTATTACCTGCATTTACATACCCACCCACCCCATCAAAATACCCACTCCTGTTAATCTTCCCAGGATTCGTCTGAGCACCACCATAAGAAGTACCGTTATTACCAAGTCCAGAACTATCCTTAACCTCACCAACAGCACCAGTCCATTTCTGCTCATCCATTTTCATCCACAAAACCAATCCATTCGTCAGTGCAGGATCTTCCATTACAGGTTCTGAATATGCTTTGGTTATTATTGTAGCATGTTTTTCAGAAGGGTCCCAATATGCTGTAGGTAATCCACCAAAGAGATCAGGTGGAGTTCCGAAGCCTGTTGCTGAACGAGTGCGGAGTATTTTGTTTTTTGGGCGTGTATCTCCCCAAACACCTGACCCAAGTGTAGGTGCATTCCCTTTAAAACAAAAACTAACTTTACCATCATTAAAAACACCATTACATCCATATAAACTATTTGCTCCTAAATAAGACAAAGAAGAACCAAAAACCATATTAGTTGTATAGGGATTCCCATTAAACGCATTTATGTCAATACTTATTACAGTGTTCGGTATCTCTACCTCAACTAAAGATGTATTACCAAATGCCCAAACACCGATATTGGTCAGGCCAGAACTAATATAAATATTTCTTAGATTAACCATATTGTAAAACGAGGCAAAATAAATATCCCGAAGTGTAGTTGGAAAATATATACCAGAAATAGTACTATTGTTTCTAAAAGCTTCTGAACCAATTACTACTACAGGAAACCCGTTGATATTGGGTGGAATATTAACAGTACCCCCAGCACCAATGTAGCTAGTGATAGTGATCTCTGAATTGTTTGTTGTGTATGTGAAGTCAGATGCAGGAGAATATATAACGGGTGTTTCAGTTATAGACGGAGGAACTACAATAATCCCAGCGGATAATGACAAGGATGCGAGAATTAAAAGTGTGATTAGTTTATGAAGCATAGGTTTCATGTTTTACTTAGAATACATCAAATTAGCATGTATTGAATTTGTAGAGAATGCACGGAATGAGAAGTAGTTTGTGGCTACTGTTATAAAGGTAGGAACTCCAGACACCCAATAAATATTTGCAGAGTCTAAAAACGTGATAGCCGCATTGGTATTCACGTATGCGATATGAACCTCAAAAGTTGCAATCTTATTGGTGAAGTTTAATGCACTGAAATCAAACAATAGGGATGTCGTATTATCGACATTCACCTGATAAATAGTTTTTGTTGGTATGACTGAAATCGTAGTAGTTCCATTATTGGTAGTCGCAGTTAATCCACCACTTACACTCACTAACACTCCAAAGACGTTTGTGGACATCCAATTGGTAAGACCTGTTACATTAGACATAGGTATAGTTGTTGTTATTGGTAATTGGACAACAGGCCTACCGTTCCACATCGGGCCCCAGCCTGTTGCAGTAGGATTGGTGACGTAGTTTGTTACAGATGGCGAGCCTGCGTAAACGTCTGTTGCTTCGGCTGGTGCGTTTTGTCCGAAGGTTACGGAAGTGATATGGGTGCAATTGTTGAACGCATAAAGACTGATTGATGTCGCTTGTGGCAGGCTTGCGGAAGTGAGAGCGGTGCAATTGGCGAACGCATAACCACTGATTGATGTCGCTTGTGGCAGGCTTACGGAAGTGAGATGGGTGCAATTGGCGAACGCATAACCACTGATTGATGTCGCTTGTGGCAGGCTTGCGGAAGCGAGAGCGTTGCAATTGTTGAACGCATAACCACTGATTGATGTCGCTTGTGGCAGGTTTACGGAAGTGAGACGGGTGCAACTGTTGAACGCATAAAGACTGATTGATGTCGCTTGTGGCAGGCTTACGGAAGTGAGACGGTTGCAATTGTTGAACGCATAACCACTGATTGATGTCGCTTGTGGCAGGCTTACGGAAGTGAGATGGGTGCAATTGTTGAACGCATAAAGACTGATTGATGTCGCTTGTGGCAGGCTTGCGGAAGCGAGAGCGTTGCAATTGTTGAACGCAACATAACCGATTGATGTTATGTTGTTTCCGCCAGTGATGGAGGTTATTGCAGACCCGAGTTCTCCCGGACTGAAGGTCGTCCCAAACCCTGTCACTGGTAATCCATCCAGCATATCTGGAATCACAACGTCATTAATCCCAGTGTACCCCGTCAGCGTTATCTGCGTCCCGTCGCTCGTCCATGTCCAGTTGGTCGCGCTCGCTGGATTCTGCCACGCGGTCATTATCTTATTTGTAAAAGTATTAACATAATTGGTAGAAGCAACATCTCCAGATACTCTTTGGAAGGCTTCATTAGTTATGGCAGTATTCAAATCAATAGTACCTGCTTTCCCGTTAAGAGTATTTATTAAACTATTTGAACCTAATATTACATCTTTTACCATTATTGCAGAATTTGAAAAGTTTGTCCTGTTAAGAGTATTAAAGTTGGTTGCTACCCCAAGAACATTCCATCTATTATAAAGGTCAAAATCTGCTGTAAGTGTTCTATCTTTTGTGGCAGTAAATGTATAACTTGAACTTGTACTTACATTAGTGGATGCTTCTTTCCATGTTGATAATTTATAGTTGGAAGAAACAGGTGTTGCTACCACTGTAACGGGAACATTATAGTCAGATAGATAAAATGAAGGGGTTGTTCCTTTTGTCGTATCTGTCGAGGTTGTTGTTATAAGCCAAAGATTAGTTGATACAAAAGGAATTCCCTCATAATCAATTCCCCATCCTGTCGTTGATGATCTTATGGAGATTGAGGTAATGGGTGTCTGATAGAAGATATCAACACTTAAGGTTGGGGCGTTACCTAGGAAAACGGTGTTTGCAAACTGGGAACAATTTGCGAATGCATAGACTCCAATGCTAGTTACAGAATTAGGAATTATTAAATTTCCAGTAAAACCAAAACAATCACTGAATGCGCCATTTCCAATGCTAGTTACAGAATTAGGAATTATTAAATTTCCAGTAAAACCAGAACAATAACCGAATGCGCCATTTCCAATTGCCACAACATTAGTCCCACCGACATTATCAGGGATTACAAGATCACCAGAAGGAGTTCCCGTATATCCAGTCACACTCAACCCTCCAGCAACCTCTGTATATGTCAATTCAAATTGAGCAACTGCACTACCGACACATAGTACAGAAAAAAGTAAAAATAATTTAAACATTTTTGTCATATTAATTCCTTAAGGAGTTTTAATGTATTCAACAGCAATCTTTATAAATAAATCCTCTACATCTTTCAAGGAGATACGAGAACCAGTTTTTGCTATAAGGTTTGTGACCTGTTCATATTTAAGCACTGTCGTTTCTCTTCTAACAGTTACTTCAGGACTCGTTGGTGTCACCCATCTCCATGATGTAAAAATCATCATTGGAATTTTGCCACGTGCTGATGATACACGAACATCATCAATCTTCAAAATTAAACCATCCAAGGACTGATTATAAGAAGGTGTCGTATTAGTGACGGTAATAACACTATTAACCATATTCGTTATTACAACAGGAATCGATATTGTTGAATTTGATGTTACTACTGTCGTTGGTACAGTAACGGACATCCCATCAAGAGGAACCTCTAATTGGGCATTTACTGCTATTGCTAAACTGATTAAAACTGCTATCATCTTTTTCATAATTTTCTCTCCTTTATTGTGAAATCCTGTCACTTGTTAAAACACCGCCAGAAACATCTAATATGACAGTATCACCATCTGAATCTAAAAAATAGACCTTCTTGGTATATGTCGTTCCTGTAATTACTGTTGTTCCTGTAACATAATCAAATCGTTCCGCTTTAATAGAATCTCTTACTGTAAGATTTGTTGCTATTCCATTACTTATATCTACTTTAAGAGGTAATACTGAATTTACATAATTTGTACTTGCGACATCACCTGAAATTCTTTGTGTTGATTCATTTGTAATAATATTATTTATCAAATTAGTTGTTGTTATCCAAAGGGTATTTGTGGCATTATTTACATAATTAGTACCTGAATTGTCGCCATTTATTCTTAAATTTGCTTCATTAGTGATAGAATCATTTACAAGGTTA
>SESF01012077.1_pt1 | contig 55185 bp, 43 predicted proteins | sample 3171521 | NCBI WGS metagenome assembly SESF01 (sample SAMN10866945, study PRJNA518727) | freshwater metagenome | biome: subpolar coniferous forest; feature: holomictic lake; material: water; isolation source: holomictic Lake 227, 6 m and 8 m depth | place: Canada: near Kenora, Ontario | collected...
ATCCGGAGCGAAGTCTCGGTGGCCGATATCGCGGCGCGGAACGAGGCCCTCGCACGATCCACGGCCGGGATCCAGGCGCGGAGAACCACCCTCCTCGCCGATGCAGCCGCCCGCAGGAAGGCTGCGGCCATTGCCCTTGCGGCAGCGCTGAAGTCCTTCACCGAGGCAGAGGCAACCCTCTCCGGATCAGTCAGCGCCCTGGCCAACCTCGCCAGGCGGCAGGCGGCGCGCAACGCCCTCGAAGAAGCGACGAACTCCAGGGAAGTCGGCTACAGCCGCTTCCTTGATGCGCTCGGTGGCGACTTCGACCCGCAGGTCTGGGACGAGGGAGTCGCCCGCTACGCCGCCATAGGCCGGGCCATCAATGAGGCGCGCGACCAATATGCCAAGCTCGAGGTGGACCGCCTCCTGGCTGACGCCCAGCATTCGTACAACCTTGCCAACTTCGATGACGCCTACAATTCCCTGTCCAAGGCCAACACGCTCTGGAAGGAGCGCTACCCCAGCCTGACCTATCCACCGCTCGACTTCTGGCTCTCCCTCGTGCGGATGGCCCGCGACACCGGCAACAGCCGGATCATCAGACAGAACGACCCCCTGTACCGCGAGATGACCCAATACCTGTCGCTCGCGCGCCTCACCTACGAGAAGGGCATAACGCTGCAGAAATCCGGCAAGAGGACCGATGCGAAGCAGACCTTCGCCTCGGCCCTCGCCATCGTTGCCAACGTGACCCAGACCTTTCCCCTCAACGAGGACGCCGGTTTCCTCTCCCTCCAGATCCTGAAAGCCACCAGCGAGGCCGACTTCCAGTCCTCCCTCCCGAACCGCATCGACGACGCTGCAGCCCTCCTCAAGACCAACCCGCCTGCCGGCTACGCGCGCATCGCCGATCTTTCCCACATCGAACCGAAAAACACCAGGCTCGCCCGCCTCCTCGTCCAGGCTGAGATCGCCATCGGGAAACGCCGCCCCGAACCCACGGCCGCACAGAAATCCCAATCGCTCCGGCTCGCAGACCAGGCCCGGCAACTCATCAAGACAGGACGCGCCGTGGACCTTACGAGGGCAGAGCAGCTCCTCGCCCAGGCCATGGAACTCGATCCGAACGACCGCGACGCCCAGACCGTGTCGCTCAACATCCAGACGCTGAAAGGAGGGGGACCCGACAAGGTCCTTAGCCTCACGGATTCGCAGAAGCTCAATGAGGCGCGGCTCTTCTTCTCACAAGGCCAGTACAACCAGGCGCGGGACACCCTCAATGCCCTGCTCAGGAGCGAGGGCACCAAGACACGGGATGTCCTCCTCCTCGACCAGCAGCTCAACCAGCTTAACTATTAGGAGCGGACGGAAACCATGCGATTTGCCTTGCCGCTCTCGGCCTTCATGGTCGCCCTCATCGCCCTCGTCGCGACCTCGGGTCCCGCACGTGCAGCCTCGGATCGATCGGAGCCGCCGCGTTCCATAGCCAATGGCATCGCCCCGACCTTCATCCAGTCCGGCGCCGAACCCCTCCTGTTCTGGCAGGAAGCCTCCGACAGCAGGACGCAGGGCCAGGCCTGGATAGTCCGTTCGCGCAGGGTGGAGGGCAAGTGGATCTCTTCGCGTATCGCTGGCCCCCTGGATTTCCGGGGCGCCGTCCCGATCCTTTACTCGGTGGCAGTGTCCCGTGACGGCAGCGTCGGACTCGCCATCGCAGTTTCAGGCAGCGAGATCGCGATCCTCCTGTCCCATGACGCTGGGGCCAGCTTCACGCGGGCAGGGACAGTCCGCTCGGACTCGACAGCGGTCGCGCCCAGGCTTTTTCCGAATGCACGGGGCGGCTGGATCCTCTTTGTAACGCAGCCGATCGCAGGGGCGACGCCTGAGGCTGGAAACCCAGCCAGCTCCGGTACCGCAGCGGCGACGGGAGCTCCTGTTGCGCCGGGAAGTCCTGCGGCGCCAGGCACACAGGGCGGCTTTTCGGTCGACAACACGAACTCGATTCAGGTGGCGCACAGCGAAGACGGGGCAAGCTGGTCCGCATTCTCCCCGCTGGTGGCCAATGATGAGGCTCTGGTAAACAACTACCTGCCCTTCTCGCTTGCCAGCGGCGACAGGGACCTCGTGGTGTTCCAGCACCAGGTCAATGGCTCCGAAGACGCGGCATCGCACTATGCGCTCTACTCAAAAGCCTCCCTCGATGGCGGAGCGACCTGGTCGAAGGCCCTGCTCCTGACCGAGTACCAGGAACCGGGCAACCAGGCAGCCAGAGAGGTCCCGAACCACCGATACTTCGACAACCAGGCTCCGCGGCTCATCGAGTCAGGAGGCAAGCTGCACATCGCCTGGCAGCGGAGGGACACCAGGAAGAGGGTGGAGGACAACCGGGACAATCCCGTGCGCATCGTCACCTCCACCCTCGATGCCGGGGGAAAGATGGAGACAAAGGACCTCCTGTACATCTCGGACCCCGCCTCCTCCTTCATCCTGGCCGACTTCCTCGATGATGCCGGGCGAACCACCGCGCTCTACATCCAGGACCAGGTCGCCGCCAACGAGGTCTGGCGCCGCCGCATGAACGCTTCGGGCGCCTGGGCCGCCCCCGAAGCGATGGGATTCACCACGCTTTCCGACCCGGCCCGGCGTGGCGCCACATCCTTCGCGTACGCCGTCACCATGGCGGGGAGATTGTACGCATTATGGCAATACGACGACCAGGTCGGGACAAGGAACGCTCCGCTGGTCAGGCAGCGTGTCTTCCTCCTCGAACCCGTGCTCCACGTCGATCCGCCGGCCATTTCGGTTCCCAACTACGTGGCAGGCCGGCGGTCGCGGGACGAGCAGGTGACCGTCAGGCTGCGCATGCCCGAGACCTCGGCTGGCATAGCAAAGGTCGTGAGCCTCTGGAAGCGCTCAGGCGATGCCATGCTCGAAGGCTACCCTGGCGGAGCGCCGGGACGCGACCAGCTCTGGTTGCGGGGGACAGTCACCAATGGCTCTCCGGGCTCGCTTACCCTCCCTGCCCCGGAGGACGGGGCCTGGGCCCTGGCCGTCTCGGTGGAGGACAACGCGGGCAACCGGTCTGCGCCGGCCACCCTGACCTGGTTCCGCGACCGCACCCCGCCCGACCCACCCATCATCCTTCCCCCCTCGCTCGACGCCAGGGGCAGCCTCCTGTCGAACAGCGCCGACATCACCTGGCTGCCTCCCCTGGCCGACGACACCCAGGGCTACACCTGGACCCTCGTCGGGCCCCTCGACCTCGCAGGCATCACGAACGCGGCGCGGAGGCCCGACCGCAGCGTCATCGAGGGGCAGTCGCCGATCGAGGCGGCTATAATCGAGCGCTACGGCCTGCCACGGCCGCCGCCGGCCATCCAGGGCAACTCGTCCCACCTGGCCCTCGACAACATCGATGATGGGTATTGGCTCCTTTCAGTCGCTGCCATCGACGGCACCGCGAACATCTCGGACATCTCCACCGTGCTGTTCCGCGCCGACAAGCAGGTACCCTTCACGCTGGTGACCGACATACGCCAGACTACCGACCTCATAGGGAGGCGGAGCCTGTCCATCGTCGGCCGGGGCTTTACCGACCAGGGTTCCGTGGCGCGCGTAGTCCTGACGAAGTCACGGGCCGAGCCCTGGGATTTCCGCCGCGAAGCCGCCACAGGCGGATTCAGGATCTCCACGAACCGCCTGATCGAGGAGGTTGCCGTCGAGGACATCCCCGAGGGCGAGTACTGGCTCGGAATCCAGCACCCCCTGCGCGGGATGTACTGGGCCCCGCGCCGGGTGACCTTCGACGCGACCGGCACCCTGAAGTACGGCATTGAATACGAATATCGTCCCTCCTGGACCCTCGCACCCCAGCCCTCCTCGCGTTATTCGATCTACGATTTCATCGTCGCCGCGGCCTGGATCTTCTTCGGCCTCGGCATCTTCCTGTCGCTCTGGCAGGCCGTCGCGACCCTCCGCGACGCCCAGTCGGTCCGGCTCCAGGTACTTGCCCTCGTGGGCGGAGGTCCAATGCCAGACGCAGTCAAGGATAAGGCCATAAGGAAGGCGGCGGTACGGGGCGGCGGCCTGACGCTGCGCTTCACCTTCTTCATCGCCATCCTCATCCTCATGGTGGTCCTGCTCGTAGCCTTTTCCCTCGGTATCTCCATGGTGCGCAACCAGAGCGCCGCCCTGGCCCGGGGCCTCGAGGACGCGACCAGGGTCCTCCTTGAGTCGGCAGCCCAGGGGGGCCGCTTTTTCCTCGACCGCGAGGGCGCGGTGACCCAGCTCGGATTCCTCCCCACCCAGGTCAAGGCCCTCCCTGGAGCCGAATACATAACAATTACCGGTAATTCCCAGGATCCGAAGGTAGCCGGCCGCGATATCGTCTTCTCGACGAACGACCCCGCCATCGCCGGCAAGATCAGCTCCTCGAGGCTCGAGCTCGGCGTCTCGCCGATGAACCTGACGGTCGACCCCCTGGCCTCGAAGACTCCCGACATGGCCCGGGAACTCGAGACGAAGTCGGCTGAGGCCCTCAAGGGAGACCTTGACCGCAAGGCCGAGCTCCAGAAGCAGAAAGCCGCCCTTCCCGCCGGCACTGCCGGCGACGAGGACAGGAAAAGGCTCAATGCAAGCCTCGACGAGATCGACCGCACCATCAGGGATCGCCTTCGGGCCATCTCCGACGAGGCAGTCGATTCGGTGCCTTCCTTCGACCCCACGGTCCTGTCGCAGACCGCTTCCTCCTACCTCTTCTTCAAGCCCATCCTCGAGTACCGCCCCGGCGACACGATCATCTACCGCGGCATGGTCCGCCTTTCGGCCAACACGGCCCTCATCGTGGCCGACGTCGCCGCCCGGACGAAGGCCCTCATCCTGAGCACTGCCCAGATCGCAGCCCTCGTCCTCCTCGGCGGCATCCTCGGCGCCTTTTTCCTCGCACGCTCGATCGTCAGGCCGATCCGCGAGATCGTCGCCAAAATAGATACAATGCGTACTACCGAGGACAAGGCCTCGCTGGCGGGCTTCGACATAGTCGTGCGCGGCCGCGACGAGATCGCGACCCTGGCCCTGGCCGCCAAGGCCCTCGCGGTCGAGCTTGTGGAGGGCGCCAAGCAGTCGCACGCCCTCATCGAGGGTTCCGACATCCAGAACCACTTCATACCCCTGCTCAAGGAGGGTACGATCACCCTTTCCATCGCCAAGGAAAGCGGCAAGTACCACGAGATGTACGGCTACTACAAGGGCGCCAAAAAGGTATCGGGAGACTACTGGAACTTCGAGAAGCTCGATGCCGAAGGAAAGTACTATTACTTCATCAAGTGCGATGTCTCGGGCAAGGACGTCGCTGCTGCCTTCATCATGGTCCAGGTCGGGACGATTGTCATCAATCACTTCAACGAGTGGCAGCGCCTGCAGCGGATTCCCGACTTCGAGCTGGTAAAGCTCACCTACCGGGTCAACGACTTCCTCGTCGCACGTGACTACAAGGGCAAGTTCGCGGCCTTTACCATCGGTGTCATCAACCTTGCCGATGGCAGCATCCAGCTCTGCCACGCGGGCGACAACATGTACCGCGTCTGGAAGGCCTCCACCGGCACGACTGTCTCCGCACCCTTCCAGCCGGACTTGAGGAAATCCTCGCCCGCCACCGGGCTGATCCCGCAGGACATGATGGAGCTCGGGGGAACCGGCTTTTACAGCTACCGGCGCACACTCGAGCGTGGTGACATCCTCCTCCTGTATTCAGACGGCATGGAGGATCCCATCCACCGCTTCCGCGACGCATCCGGTGTTGTCAGGCAGTGCGCCGAACTCCCGGGCGCAGCTGACATGGACCACAAAGGCCTCCACCACGACCCTGGCGATGCCGAGCACCTCGGTCCCGAGCGCCTGGACGCCTTCATCGAGGCCTACGACAAGCGGGAGGTCTTCAGCCTGCGCCACGACCACGAGACTGACCGCGACCTGGTCATGAGCTTCGATTTCACCAAGGCCACGGGTGCCCTCGAGGAGCGGCTGATCTCCTACCTCGGTGTCGGAAAGGTCTTTTCCATCTACGACTGGAACGCCGGTGACGACGCGACCATCCTGGTCGACCGGAGGATAGACAAATTCCTTTCGGTCTTCTTCGACCAGTACTCCCTGGTGTTCCGGAAGAAGGAGTCCATCACGGTGAAGACGGGAAGGAAGGACCGGGAGGGCAAGGACGAGATCGTGGAAGATCCCAATTATTTCCTTTTCCGCGGCATCCGGGAAGACGAGCAGTACGACGACCTGTCGATCGTGGGAATATCGAGAAAATAACCCCCCCGGCGCAAGCCGGGCCGGCGCAGACCTGCGCACCGCGCCCCGGCGCAGGCCTGTCCCGGCGCGGGCCGGGCCTGTCCCGGCGCGGGCTTTACGAAGGCGCTGGATCCACCCTTGCCCGCTCCCGCAGTTCGAAGACAGTCTGGAATATCGTCCGCACATTCCCGTCAGGGACCTTCTCGTCCATGTTGGTGCAGCAGACACCCGTAAGCCAGGGATTGCCCGATTCCCCGACCAGCCGGCTGACCGTCCGGGCTATCTCGTGGGTCGACCAGGCAGCGATCTGGACGGGATCGAGCCTGATGTTGAAGAAGGTGTCGGGCAGGCGCTTCCGCAGGGCCGCAACGTCGCCGCCCCAGCCGAGGTCGAGGAAATCGAGCCGGGGAATCTTCGCGAAGGAATCGGCGAAACGATGGGGATCCTTGCCGCAAAAGTGAATGCCGAAGGGTCGGTGTGACCCGCTGAAGGCGATGTCGTAACCAAGCAGGTACTCCTCGTAGTCGGCCACCGAGATCATCGTGTGGGAGCACTCGGAATGGAGGAAGACCGGCGCGTCAAGATTGACCAGGTTGCGGTTTACGGAAATGGAGCTCGTGCCCGTAGCGCCCTCTATCCTCCGGGTGAAGGTCTCGATGAAAGCGGCAATACCCGAAAAGAAGGACTTCACTTCCCCGGGCCTGTCTGTCATGTCCAGGAAGAGCTCCTGACCGCGCAGGTCAATCGCCGCGTTGAGGACGCCTCCCCAGTTGATGTCGCCCGTGAGGTAGCCGAAGCGGCTCTTCAGGGAATCCGCGAGCCCATCGAGCCGCTTCCAGGCCGGGCTCGAAGCTGCCGCATCGGCGTCGATCGAAAGATTGTCCCGCTGTGCGCAACGCACCTGGGGGGCGGCATCCTCGGCGTAGGCGACCTCGCAGCCGAGCATCTCGGAAACGATGTACCCTGCAGCCAGGTGCACCGCCCCGATCACTGGCCTGTCGACACCATGGTCCCCACCGAGTCCGCAGTCCCCGAAGCGATCGTAGAGTACCTCCTCCATGAGGCGCTCCGACTCGACGCGCTTGGCCGGGTGGTAGAAAAAGTCCTCATCGAAGCTGATCCCCGCATTGTGATGCCACCAGGAGGGATGGAAAACAATATCAACGGGCAGGGGGCCCTTGCACAGGGGAGAACTCGCCAGACTCATCCCCTCACTCCGGCGAGGGGCATCGGCTTCCAGTGCTTCAAGCGCAGAGGCCATGAATGTCGTGATAGAGCCTGTTCTGCTCCCCCGGGTCCTGGACATGGGTTCCCACGATCAGCCTCAGGCCGGGTTTCCACAGTCGCTTGACCCTGGACAGCACCTCATCGGCATCGCCCACAATGCGCGCATGGAGGATTATCCCGGTACCGGCCAGGGCGTCCCGGAATTCCTCGCATTTGTTGTAGCCAGGATCTGTCTCGGGGCTGAACGCGCCATCCACCATCAGCAGGTTCGGCATCTTCTTGACCGACTCGATCCAGCGGCCCCAATTGCCGCAGGAGTGGAAGACCGTGCCACCGAAGCTTTGGCCGATGCGCGCGCTGTTTCCGAGGCAGAACTCCTCGAACATGGCCGGGGAGAGCATGATGGCGTTGTCGGTACTCAAGGCAATACCCGTGCCGAGCCGCGAACTCGCAAAGCCGTGGCCCGGCTGTACCAAGGACTTTCCGATGAGCCGCGACTGGGTCTGCGTGAAGTCGACCAGGACATCGCCTATCTGGGCCAGTATTTTCTTCGCCCTGTCGGGCTCCTCATAGAGGGCCATCAGGAACTCCCCCATGTCGATGAGCCCGCCTACGACGTTTATGGGATCCTGGATATCGCACCAGGACAGGGGTAGGCGTCCCTGCGACTGTTCAAGGAAATAGTCGATCGTCTGGAGGGTGTATTTCATGATCGGTACGTCTTTGTAGTCCAATGGGATCAGGTCGGGAACTTCCTCGAATTTCCTGTAGAGCGGCCTGACCGCGGGGGCCTGCTTCGCTGCCCACTCATATTCTGCGCCAAAGGCCGAGGCCACCGTGCCGATCCCGTACCAGGGTTCGAGGTAGGTCGGAGCGTCCGACAGATAGAGCAGCGACTTCTGCAGGCAACCCAATTGCCAGCGGAGGGATTCCTTCATGTCGCGACAGGCGTCCCTGAAGACTTCTCCGGCACGGACGCGCTGCCACACTGCGATCCCTTCCTTCTTGCCCATGAACCCGGCGAAGCGTCCGTCGCAGGCTGCCGCATAATCCTCATAACAGGGAATATCGAAGCCTGCGGGGTCAACCTGCGTCACGGGCATCGCCATGGCGTCCCTCAGCGTGTAGTCATAGGATTTGCCCACGGGAACCTCCTTGGGTCCTATAAAAAAAAGGGGGTACGTGGTACCCCCTCGAATGACAGGGCCGATGCGGCTATTTCTTGATCTTGGCACCGACGAGCTGGTCCCACATGTCGAAGGCAAGGGCCATGGCCTTGTAGTCAAGCTGGATTTCGTTGGGCAGGTCCTTGATGGCCTTGTCCAGGTTGTCCCGCATCGCCGGCTTGATCTGGTCCTGGATGTCCTTGGAAGCCATCGTGAGGGGCACATTCTGGATGGCGGGACCAGGGTAGAAGTAGCCAGTGGCGTAGGTTGCCGCCTGGTTCTCGGGCTTGAGCATCCAGGCTATCAGGGCGAGGGTCACGTTTCTCCGGTCGTTGTCGAGCCCGGCTGGAACCACGAGGTAGTGGGCGTCGTTGATCCAGTGCTGGCCAGTGAAAGTAAATGCCTTGTAGCTGGAGGGAATCACCTGGAGTATCCGCTGGTTCATGTCCCAGCCGATATGGCTCGCGATCATCCACCTGGTTCCCTCGGCCAGTTCCTTGAAGGTCACCGCCGTTCCCGTGGGATAATAATCGATGTACTTGTCCAGTTCCTTGAGATAGGCCCAGGTCTTGTCCCAGGTCTTGGGATCCTTGGGATCCTTGTCGCCGAGGATGTAGGGAAGACCCTGGAGGAAGGACCTGCCGGGGCCGGAATTGGCAGGCCGCGCATACAGGAATTTCCCCGGGTTGGCCTTGGCCCAGGCCAGGAGGTCGGCAGGGGTAAGGATGGGCTTGGCCACCTTGTCGGGATTGTAGGTGAGGAGGGGACCACCGGGACAGAACACCGACACGATGCCGTAGCCCTTCATGAGGTTATAGGCGTTCTTGGCTCCGCTCAGGTAGTTCTTCTCCAGGTTGGGAAAGAAGGACTGGTACTTGGGCATGATGGGTTCCCACACGCCGTCGTCGATGGAGGAGCCGATGGCGTCGATGCCGACGATCATCATGGTGTTTTCGAGCGAACCGGCCATCTGCTGGGCCCGTACCTTTGCGACTACCTCGGGAGCGGTGAGCTTGAGGTATTCGATGTCGGATACCAGGTTGGGGTTGGCGGCCTTGAAAGCCTCGATGACGGGCTTGGAAAGCTGCAGGTTGCCTGCGGCATCGATGATGCTCAGCTTCACCGGCTTGGCGACACTGACTTGGGCAGCGAGGGTAGAAATGGCGAAGAGCGACACGAGCGACAGAAGCGCGATCTTTCCGAATAGGGAACTTGCCTTCACGAGAACCTCCTGGGGAATGCGGGGAAATAACGTTAGCGCTAACGTGACTATAGCATCAGTTCAGGGCTTGTCAACTGGAATTTATCCAGAGCGGGCGCCCGAGCCGCGTCTCACGCCGCCCTTGGGCCGGCGCTGCTGCCCTTGGGCCGGCGCTGCTGCCCTTGCGCTGAACAAGGCCTGTGCCTACAGTGAGGCCGGAGGACATTCGATGCTCGACAAGGACCTCATCGACGCGGCGCGCGGTGCCCTGCCCTGCGACCTCAACCTTGCGAATTGCCAGCTCATCGACCTCCTGGCCGGAGAGATCCGCAAGGGCGTGACAGTCTCGATCCGGAAAGGTGTCGTGGTGGGCGTGGACGACGGGCTCCGCGCGGCGAAGACCGTCGACCTGAAGGGACTCTACCTTGCGCCAGGCCTTGTGGACTCGCATGTCCACATAGAATCCTCCTTCCTCACACCCGCCGAATACGCCAGGGTCGTCGTCCCGAGGGGGACCACCACAGTCATAGCCGACCCCCACGAGATCGCGAACGTCCAGGGCTACGACGGCATGCGCTATATGCTCGCCGCCAGCGAGGGCCTCCCCCTGGACATCTACTTCATGGTCCCCTCCTGCGTGCCCGCCACCGACTTCGACACGGCCGGCGCGGCCCTCTTCGCTTCTGACATGTACCCCTTCCTTCGCGAAGAACGTGTGCTCGGACTCGGAGAAGTGATGAACTATCCGGGGGTGCTGTCGAAGGACCAGAAGCTCCTCGACAAGATCGCGATCTTCCGCGAAGCCGGCAAGCCCATCGACGGCCACGCACCCGGGCTCAGGGGAAAGGACCTCTCCGCCTATGTCGCCGCGGGCATCGGCTCCGACCACGAGTGCAGCTCGCCGGCGGAGGCGCGGGAAAAGCTCGCGAAGGGCATGTACATAATGCTGCGGGAGGGTTCCACCGCAAAGGACCTGTGCAACCTCATACCTGCCATCACGCGCTCCACAGCCGACCGCTTCCTCATCTGCTCCGACGACCGCCACCCCAACGACCTCGTCGACGAGGGGCACATGGACCATGCCCTCCGCCTCCTCCTCGCTGGCGGTGTGGACCCGATCGACGCCTTCCGCATCGCCTGCCGCAACCCCGGCACCTGGTTCGGACTCGAGGGAGTGGGCGCTGTCGCCCCTGGATGGAAGGCCGACCTTGTCGCCTTCGAGTCCCTCGGGCACTTTGAGGCGAAGATCGTCTGGAAGGCGGGCCAGATTGTCGCCGAGGGCGGGAAGCTCTGCGAGGAGCCCGAGGCGATGCGCGCCCCCCTCCGCGATTCGGTCAACATCAAGCGGCTCACCGAGGAGGATTTCAGGATAGCCCTGCCCGCTGCCTTCACGACAGGCAAGGGGCGCATCCGCGTCATCGAAGCCCGTCCCAACTCCATCATCACCGGGGAGCTCCTCCTCGAGCCAAGGGTCGAAGATGGCCACGCTGTCTCGGACCCTGGTCGCGACATCATGAAGCTCTTCGTGATCGAGCGGCATACAGGATCGGGAAACATCGGCACGGGGTTCTTGAAGGGCTTTGGCATGAAGCGCGGAGCCCTCGGCTGCACAATAAGCCACGACTCGCACAACATGATCATCGCAGGCGTCGATGACGCGTCGATCTTCAAGGCGGCGCGGCACCTCAACAAGCTCCGTGGTGGCCTGGTCTTCACCGTGGGCGAGGAGGTCCTCCTTGACCTGCCCCTCCCCATCGCTGGCCTCATGAGCGACCGCGATGCGCATTTTGTGGTCGAACGCCTCCACGAATTCGAGGAGCTCTTCCGGCGTGAGGGCTTTTCCAATCCCTCACCCCTCATGACCCTCTCCTTCATGGCACTGCCGGTCATCCCGAGCCTCAAGATCACCGACCGCGGCCTTATCGACGTCGACCGCTTCGTGCCCGTCGAGCTGTTTACGGACTAAAGGGCTACGCATTGTCATGATGCAGGAATCCACGGCATGATGCGGTAGATTAGGGGGCATATTAGGCTAAGGGGGCATTGGATGCGGCTTCGGCTTGTCTCTGCTCTATTCCTGTCCGGCTCGCTTGTCCGCATGGCTGCAGGTACCGAGTGCGACCAGTTTACCCAGCGTGATGTCTATGAGGCGACCCTGCCCGACTCCATCGACAGGGTCAACGCCCAGACCAACGCCTTCCTCGACCTTGCCGTAGAGGACTACAACCTCCGCTTCCGCAGCGCACAGAAACAGCCAGACGTCTCCGAGCGCGAAGGCTACCTCGCCCTGATGATCCATAACGCCCTGGCCAGGGAGAACCGCCTCTTCCTTCCCCAGGAAGAGGAAGTTGTTCCGCCAGAACTCACCTTGATGCGCGCCTTCAGCAAGGCAGGGCGCGGTCCACTCCAGTCCTGGCTGGAAAACCGTTTCGACCAGGGCAGCTATCTCCTGACTCTCCGGGACAATATCTACCGAGACGTCTATCTCCCCGGCTTCAACGAAGCGATGGTCATGAAGATCAATGGCGTCCTTACCGGCACCGACAAGATCGACCATTTCTTCGACCAGGGCTACGAGTACTGGCTCGTTTCCCGGCATGGCAGGGACGACCAGGCCGCCATCGACTACGGTGTTGGTACCGAGTGGGGCTGGTACGGCGTGGCGATCGATGGGGTCTTTTCCTTCGGCGACCTGCGGGCCAACTGGAAGGGCTATCAGTTTTTCAAGGAGCTTTCACACTATTTCAGCTTCGGGGACGATGGATCCCTCGAGCGCGTAGCCACCTTCGACTGGAGGGACTGGATCGACTGGCAATTCGACGAGCTCCTCAATCCCTGCTACTACGCCCCCGCCCTCTACGCCAGGATCAGGGACATCCTCAGAGCGGAAGAACTCGGCTTCGAGCGGGGCGAATCTAGCTTCTCGCCGCTCCGTACCTGGGTGGCCCTGGCCGGGCGCGTCCCTGCGGAAAGGGCGCGAGCCGACCGCAGCAGCGAGTACCTCAATGCGAAGGCCCCAAGAAGCTTCCCCCTCATCTTCGACCTCGAAGGGCTCTTTGATCCAGAGCAGGAACGACTGGCCCGGGGGTCTGGCTCCGAGCCTGACCAGGCATCATTCACCAATCGACTGACCAGCTCGGGACCGCCCGGCAACTGACCCACGCGCCTTCGGCCATCAAGCCAGCGGCCAAAGAGGCCAGCGGCCAGCAGCCGAGGAGGCTGAGAAGGCCGGCTAGCTGGCTGCGACCGGCGTCGATTTGGCGCCAAGATAGGCAGCCTTGATGGCTGGGTCCTCCGCTATCTGGCGGGCTACCCCGGTCTTCACGATGTGCCCCTGCTCAAGCACATAGGCCCTGTCGGCTATGCGGAGCGCCTTGTAGGCGTTCTGCTCGACCAGGAGGATCGTTTTCCCGAGGCCCCGAAACTCCACGATTATGTCAAAGACCGTTTTTACCAGGAGGGGCGCCAGCCCGAGGGAGGGCTCGTCCAGCAACACCAGGTCCCCGTCCGTCATCAGGGCCCGGCCCATCGCGAGCATCTGCTGCTCGCCCCCGGACAGGGTTCCTGCCAATTGCTTCATTCTTTCCCGGAGGCGGGGAAAGAGCTCGTAGACCCGTTCGAGGTCGGCAGCGATCTTCTTGCGGTCCTTGCGCAGGTAGGCCCCGAGCCTGAGGTTGTCCTCGACGGTGAGGTTGGCGAAGATCAGGCGGCCCTCGGGAACGTGGCAGATGCCGGCCTTTACAACCTTCGAGGGATTCAAGCCGACCTTCCCGCCCTTGAAGGTCACCTCTCCCTTGCCCGGCTTCAGGAAGCCTGAAACGGTGTTGAGGAGTGTTGATTTGCCCGCACCGTTGGCACCGATGATGGTGACGATCTCGCCTTCTTCCACATCGAGGGAGACGCCCCGCAGGGCCTTGATGCCGCCGTAGGCTACGTGGAGGTCGCGGACTTCGAGCATGCTCATGTGGTCTCCTCCGCGCCGAGATAGGCCTCAACAACGCGGGGGTCGTTGGCAACCGCCTCCGGCAGGCCGTCAGCGAGGGTGCAGCCGAAGTTGAGCACGTGGATGTGCTCGCAGATCCCCATGATCAGGTCCATGTGGTGCTCGATGACCAGGATGGAGAGCTTGAAGCGGCTACGGATCTCACCGATCAGCTTCATCAGCTGGATGGTCTCGTCGGGGTTCATGCCGGCCGCCGGCTCGTCAAGGAGGAGGAGCTTGGGGTCAAGGGCCAGGGCGCGGGTGATCTCGAGGCGGCGCTGGAGTCCGTAGGGCAGGTTGTTGGCCAGCACCTCGGCCCGGTCGGAAAGGCCCATGATATCGAGGAGCTGCCTTGCCTTTTCGCCCAGGGCCTTTTCTTCCCTGCGGAAGCGGGGCAGGCGGAGGAGGGCTTCGGCCAGGCTGTATTTCGCACCCACGTGGCAGGCTGTGAGGACGTTGTCAAAGGCCGAGAGGTTCTTGAAAAGCCTGATGTTCTGGAAGGTCCGGGTTACGCCCTTCGAGGCAATCGCGGAGGGTTCGCGGTTCGTTATCGGCTCGCCCCTGAATTCGATGCTTCCCTCGCTCACCCTGTAGACCCCGGTGATGAGGTTGAAGATCGTAGTCTTGCCCGCCCCGTTGGGACCGATGAGGCCGGAAATGCCACACTCGGCGACGCAGAAGCTCACCTCGTTGACCGCAGTCAGACCGCCGAAGCGCTTGGTGAGCCGCTTGAGTTCGAGGATCGTGCCGCTCATGGCTGTGCCCGCGCTGCAGCACGCCGCGCCTTCTTTTCCTGCCTCGCCGCCAGGATCTTCCGGACCCCCGTCGGCGTAAGTTCCATGCCGCCCATGAGGCCCTGGGGCCGACCGACCATGATGACGATGACAGCCAGGCCGTAAAACACGAGGCGCCATTGAGAGAAGGCGCGGAAAACCTCGGGCAGGGCAGTCAATAAGACAGCCCCGAAGACGGAGCCCGAAATCGAGCCGAGGCCGCCGAAGATCACGATGATGGTCAGCTCGGTGGACTTGGTCATGCTGAAGAGCTTGGGAGTGAGCTGGGACTGGTAAAAACCCAGAAGTGCGCCAGCGACGCCCGCCATGACCGCGCTCGCTACCAAGGCGAGCATCTTGTAGCGGAAGACATCGATGCCGACCATCTGGGCAGCGAGTTCCTCCTCCCGGACGGCAATGAGGTTGCGGCCCTGCCGGGAGTTGATCAGGTTCCAGGACAGGACGACGAAGATGACGTCGAGCAACAGGACATTACCGATGTTCACGAGGCCTGGGAGGTTGTCCCAGCCGCGCGAGCCCCCGACCCAGGACCAGTTGTTGAGGAGGAGGCGGACAGCCTCCCCGAAGCCCATCGTCGCGATGCAGAAGTAGTCGCCCTTGAGCTTGAGGGTGAGGCGCCCGATGACCCAGCTCACTGCTGCCGCCGCAACTGCCGCCGCGATCAGGCCAATGAGGAAGGGATGCCCGAGGTCGATCCCCGTCCAGGCCTTGAAGAGGGGCGGGAAGCGGAGGGTCACGATGGCAGCGGTATAGGCACCGATCGCCATGAAGCCGGCGTGGCCGAAGGAGAAGAGCCCTGTAAAGCCGGTAAGTATGGACAGGCCGAGGACAGCCAGGAGGCTGATCCCCGAGAGGATGATGATTCCCTGGATGTATTCCATATCCTAGGCCTTGTCCTCGACGCTCTTGCCCATGATGCCTGAGGGCCTGATGACGAGGGTGACGATAAGGATGAGGAACACAAAGAGGTCCCGGTACTGGGTACCGTTCGGTATATAGCCCGAAACGAAGGTTTCGATGAGTCCGAGGAGGACCGAGCCGATGAGCGCTCCCGGCAGGCTTCCGAGGCCGCCGAAAACTGCAGCGATAAAGGATTTGAGGGTAATTGCCCCTATCTGCGGGTAGACGAGGTACTTCATGCCGTAGAGGACCCCGGCCACGCCGGCGAGGCCACCGCCGATGGCAAAGACGACAATTATGATGAAGTTGGGACTGATGCCCATGAGGGCGCTTGCTTTCATGTTGTAGGCGGTCGCCTGGATGGCCTTGCCCATCTTTGTGTAGTCAATGAAGATGATGAGGGCAGCAAGGCAGACTGCGGCGATGGCGAACATCGCCAGGTCGATGCGACCTATGGTCAGCGATCCGATGTCGATCGAGCCAGAGGCGAAGACATCGGGGAAACGCTTGTAGGTGGGACCGATGGTGGCGATGACGAGGTTGTCGATGAATATCGAGGCGCCCATCGCCGTGATGATGAAATAAAGGAAGGGGGCCTTGCGCTCGCGGAGGGGCTTGTAGGCAAGGCGCTCGAGGAGGACGGCGACTCCGCCGGTTGCGAGGGCCGCGACGAGGAAGGCCAGGGGGAAGGGAAGCCCAAGAAGGGTCAGCGCATAGAAGCCGAAGTAGGCTCCGAGCATGATCACGGAGCCATGGGCAAAGTTGGAGAAGTTCATGATCGAGTACACAAGGGAATATCCCACAGCCATAAGGGCATAGATGGAACCGATCGAGAGGCCGTTGACGAACTGCTGGAAGAACTGGGTCATGGCACCATCCTTGGCCTAAAATAAAACCGGCCCGCCCCCTCCGTCCCCTTGCGGGGTCGGAGAGCAGGACGGACCGGCAGGACCGACTCGATCAATCGGTGAGTTCCACCTTCTCCTGGAATACGAGCTTGGGACCTACGACCTTGAGCATCCACGCGGTCTTTCCGACCGGGTCGTGGGTGGGACCGATCTTGAGACGGCCGGTGATTCCCTGGATGTCGCAGCTCTCGAGGGCCTTGCCGATATCGACGCCCTTGATCGACTTGGCACGCTGGATGGCGTCGACGACCATGAGCATGGCATCCCAGGCCATGTAGGTGTTGAGCTCGGGGTTTTTCTTGTACTTCGCGATGTAGGCGTCCTTGAGGGGCTTGGCGAGTTCGCCGTCGGGATCGAGATGGTTGATGCACCAGGAACCCTCGAGGGCGTTGCCGGCCAGGCTGATGAGGTTGTCGGATGGCCATCCGTCACCGCCGAGCATGATGGCGTCGATGCCGAGCTCGCGGGCCTGCTTCGCTGAAAGGGCGACCTCGGTGTAGTAGTTGGGGGAAAAGATGATGTCAGGCTTGGCAGCCTTGATCTTGGTGAGGGGGGCGCGGAATTCCTTTTCGCCTGAGGTAAAGCTGACCGTCTCGACGACCTTGCCACCGAGCTTTTCGAACTCGAGCTTGAAGAACTCGGCCAGTCCCGTCGAATAGGGATCATCAATGGCCATGAAGATGGCGGCGGAGCGCTTCCCGAGCTGGTTGTAGGCAAAGTTCGCGGCGACCTTGCCCTGGTAGGGGTCGAGGAAGCAGTCGCGGAACATGAAGGGGTGGACGGCCTTGCTGTCCTCGGCAACGGTGACCTTGGGATTGGTGGCCGTTGTGGCGACGAGGGGGACCTTGGCATCGTTCATGGTCTTGGCCACGGGGATGGCCTCTCCGGAACCCTGGGGACCGATGACGGCCGAAACCTTGTCCTGGCTTGTAAGGCGCTTGGCTGCGTTGACAGCCTCGACGCCGTCGCCCTTGTCATCGTAGCCGATGGCTTCGAGCTTGAACTTCTTGCCGCCGACATCGATGCCGCCCTTGGCATTGTAGTCTTCGACCATCATCTTGACCGTATTGAACTCGGCCTCGCCCCAGGCGGCAGTGTCGCCAGTGAGGGGACCGATCCAGCCGATCTTGATGACATTGCCCGAACCGCCGCCGGAGCAGCCGACAAGGGCGAGGGAAACCACGAGCATCGCTATCGCGAGCGTTCGAAGTCGCATGAAAACCTCCTTCAGATATGGAAACAGGAAACGTGAGCGGATTATAGCCCCGCCATGGCGCTCACACAACCCGCAATCGGGTTGCGGGCTGGGGCACGATCCCGGCTTTCCGCGCTCAGAATCGCAGCGAGAGGCAGGAGAGGCCGCCGTCGAGCTTGCGGTACTCCGAAGTGTCAACCACCAGGACATCGAGGCCTGCGGCGCGGATGCAGGCCTGGGTCTTCGGAAAGCCTGCGGGGACCAGCACCCGGTCATTGATGCGGAGGCTGTTGGCCGCATAGGACTCCTCGGCCGGCACCTCGATACGCTTGAAATCGCGGAACTCCGCAAGAGCGAGAAACTCGCCGGTGATCGTAAGGTGCCCTCCCTCGAGGTAGGAGAGCCCGGTCTTGAGGTGAAGCACCTTCGAAAGCTCGACGACCCGCCCCTTCATGCCGTGTCGCGCGAGGGCTGCGACAAGCTGCGCCGCACCATCCTTGTTGGTTCGGGCCGACAGGCCGATGTAGAAGTCGTCGCCGACCATCATCACGTCGCCGCCATCCAAGGTGCCCGGGGCCCTCACCCTTTCGACGTCGCTGAAGTAGCCGGCGAGGATGGCAGCCATGCCCTCTGCCTCGCCGTTCCTCGAAGCCGCGCCGGGATTGCTGACCATCGCAAAGGATTTCGTGCAGACAGCCGTGTCTTCCACGAAGCAGGAGTCGGGGAAACGCTCGTCTGCGGGCAGGACCCGGACCTCGACTCCGCAGGAACGCAGGGCCTCGATGTAGGCGTCGTGCTGGGCAAGCGCCTTCGCATGGTCAGGCTTTCCGAGCTGGGGATTCGAGGTGATGCCCTGGACCATGGATAGGGCGGGCCTTCGGACTATTGCGTGCTTGAACAAGGTAATGCTCCCTCGCCGGGCGCGGGTGCCGCCAAGCGGCGAATCCTACACCCGGCCCCAGGGGCAGTCAAGGAATCAGGCCGAAGCGGAGAGCTTCAGAAATCTACGGCGGCGGGAAAGGAGAGCTCGGCGTCGCTTGTCACACTGCCATAGAAGAAGGAGAAGCGCCGGACCAGGGCCACCACGAAGGCTCGGGGCAGCTCACGCCCCGATGGAGCCGACAGGAAGAGGCTGTGGTCCTTCCAGCGCAGCGCGAGGACCTGGCGTTCCCCCTGGACCAGCACCGAGGCAGGAACCCCGGTCGCTGTCGCAAGGTTAGGCGAATCCTTCCAGGCCGGGCTGAAGTACAGGGTCGAACGGGTAAACCAGAAGGTGATCCTGTCGGAGGCGACAAGATAGCTGCCAGAGAGGGCAGGCGTCGCGTTCGAGGGGAAAAAGGGCAGGCCACCCACCCTGGCGGGACCCTCGGCCAGAAGGCCTCGGCCGGGAGGGGCCACCAGGGGTATGCCTCCTGCGACGCTTCCGGAGGGGGGCGCGGCCGTCTCGGCGCCGCAGGCGAGGGCGCAGGCCGCCAGCGCCAGGGCGGCCAGAAGGCGGGCATGTCCCCGATGCCTCAGACCGCTGCCCCTGAGAGCGTCCTCACTCGACCCGTGCATGCGCGGCCTTCATTCCACGGTCACCGACTTCGCGAGGTTCCTCGGCTGATCCACGTCCCGCCCGAGGTCCAGGGCGCAGAAATAGGCCAGCAACTGAAGCGGCACGACCATCGTGAAGGGATAGAAACGCGGGTCCATGCGCGGTGTGCCGATGAAGTCGTCGGCTATCGAGGCAACCTCGGCGTCGCCCTCGACGCCGACCGCGATGATGGGACCGCCGCGCGCCTTGATCTCGCGCATGTTGGAGATGTTCTTTTCACGGAGGCCGTCGTCGGGCACGATGAAGACGCTCGGCACCTCCTCGCTCACCAAGGCGATGGGACCGTGCTTGATCTCGCCCGAAGCATAGCCCTCGGCGTGGATGTAGGAGATCTCCTTGAGCTTGAGCGCTCCCTCGAGGGCGATGGGATACATCAGGCCGCGGCCGAGGAAGAGGAAATCGCGGGCCTTGGAATATTTCTTTCCAATGCGCTGGATCTCGTCGCGGCCGGCGAGGACCTTGGCAACGGCTCCCGGCACCGACTCGAGGGCTTCGACAAAGCGCTTCCCCTCTTCCTGCGAAAGGTCGCGCATGCGGGCCTCGAAGAGGGTGAACAGATAAAAGACGGCGAGCTGGCTCGTGAAGGCCTTGGTGGAGGCGACCGCTATCTCGGGGCCGGAGTGGACGTAGACGCCGCCGTCGGATTCCCGGGCTATCGTCGAGCCGACGACGTTGCAGATGCCGAGTACCGTCCCGCCCTTCCGCTTGATCTCGCGCATCGCGTAGAGCGTGTCGGCCGTCTCCCCCGACTGCGAGACCGCAAACCACAGCGAGTCCTTTTCCACCACCGGATTGCGGTAGCGGAGTTCGCTGGCGAGTTCCGCCTGGGCGGGGATGCGCGCCACGCTTTCAAGGAGGGTCGCACCGACGAGACCCGCGTGCCAACTCGTACCAGCTGCGATTATCCGTACCCTGTTGACCTCGCGGAGGTGACGCCGGTCGAGGTTGAGCCCCCCGAGCTTGGCGGTAGCTATGTCCTTTTCGATGCGCCCCGACAGGGCCCGCGCGATGGACTCAGGCTGCTCGAAGATCTCTTTTTCCATGTAACAGGGATAGTCGCCCTTTTCGATGTGGTTGAGTTCCCAGGTGACCTCGTCGACCTGCTTGCGCACCGGCTGGTCGTCGCGGTCCGTGGTCCGGTAGCCCTCCGCATCGATGAAGACTACCTCCCCGTCGTTCAGGTAGACCACCTGCTTCGTATGGGCGATGATCGCGGTCACGTCGCTGGCCAGGAGCATCTCACCCTCGCCGATGCCGATCACCAGGGGGCTGCCGTTGCGGGCGCCCACGATCTCGCCGGGCCTGTCCGCGTGAACGACCGCGATGCCGTAGGTTCCCTCGAGGTGGTTGAGCGCTGCCTTCACCGCTATTTCGAGGTCGCCCTCGAAGTAGCGGGCGATGAGGTTGGGTATGACCTCCGAGTCGGTGTCGCTCAGGAAGACGACCCCCTCGTGCTCCAGCATGCCCCGGAGTGCGCGATAGTTCTCGATGATGCCGTTGTGCACGACGGCGATCTTTCCGGATCGGTCGAGGTGGGGGTGGGCATTGACGTCATTGACGCCGCCATGGGTCGCCCAACGCGTGTGGCCGATGCCCCAGTTGCCGGGAAGCTCCTTGGGCATTACCGAGCGAAGTGCCGCGATCTTCCCTGTCTTCTTGACGATGGTGAGCGAGCCTGGAAGCCCCACCGCGACGCCTGCAGAGTCGTAGCCCCGGTATTCGAGGCGCTTCAGGCCCTCGAGCAGGATGGGAGTGGCCCGCCTGGGGCCAACGTAGCCGATGATGCCGCACATGAAATGCTCCTGTCGATCCTTCGCCCCCTGGTCAGCGGAACCGCCCGAGTCGGCCGCAACCATCCGGAGGAAGGCCTCGTGGTGTCGGAGGACAGGATAGCACGGCAAGGGCTGTGGTTTCCAGATCAGGGGGGACGGGCTGGATCAGCCGCCTGGGGCCGGACCCGCCGGCTGCCAATCCCCTCGCCCGGTTGACTCCCCGCCCACCCTCGGCGAGGATGGCTCCATGAGCAGCCCCCTCCAGCGCCTGGCCGATTCAGCGCCGGCGCAGATCCTCATCACGCTGGTGATCTACTCCGTCTACGCGACGGTGCTGGGCCTTTCGCTCGCGCCTTCGGTAGCCCTTGTGTACTGGGCCGTGGGAGGGCTTTTTCCGGCAGGGGCTGCGGATGGAGCGGTCGGGGCAGGGGCCATCGTCCTCTTCGCCCTCTGCCTCGGCGCCGCTGTATACCTTTACTTCATCGCGGGAATCCTCGTGCAGGGCTCCATCTTCCGCCTCCTGTCCCTTGGGGTCGGCCCCGGACGCTATCCCCTGGCCTCGGTCACGACATTGCGCTGGCTGATCTACTCGGGGATCTACACAATCACCTCAACGACGATCCTTCCCCTCATCCCGGTGAGCTTCTTCTCGAACCTCTACTTCCGCATCATCGGCTGCCGATTCGGCAAGCGTGTCTATCTTAATAGTTACATGCTTCTCGATCCCTACCTCATCGAGATCGGCGATGACGTGACCATCGGCGGGCAGACCGACCTGTCAGCCCATTCTTTCGAAGGGAATACCCTCATCCTGGACAGGATCAGGATAGGCTCGGGCACCCTCATCGGGGCGCACTGCTACATCTCGCCTGGGGTGACGATCGGCAGGAGCTGCGTGATAGGCCTCGGGTCCTTCCTCAGGCGCGGGACCGCGGTGCCCGACGGAGCGGTGTACACGAGCCTCGCGGCCCTTCCCGTCAAGCGCATGGCCGCGCTCGAAAAGCGCGCATCGCGGCGCCAGTCCTAGTCAGTCTGCAGTCCGGTCAGCTCAAGGCTGGAAGGACGCGGAAAAGCCCAGACGCAGGGCACTCAGGGCCGCTCCCGCCGCATTGACAAAGGTCTGGGACTGGCCCGGATTGAGGCCCTCCAACGCAGGATCGACTCCGGAACTCCCCGTCATGATGTCGTCGCCCACGAGGCCTCCGATGAGGGTCCAGCCAAGCCGGGCCTTGAGCGCCCAGTCCGGGTGCGGCGAGTAGGTGGCCGTGACAAGGGGCTCGACCAGGTAGCCTCCCAGAAAAATGTCGCTGAAGGTGACATTGCGGAAGACATGGTTGTCGACTGCAATGGCGACAAGGATGGGCGCGGCGTCAACCTGGCCTTCGAGGCTGAAAACGGTCGAGGGAGCCCAGTGGGCTCGCAGCCCCAGGAGGAACCCGGCATAGACCTGCCCGTAGGTTGAAACGAGGCCATAGATCGGAGACTTGGCGCCAGTCGTCCACGAATTGTAGGGTGGCGAGGCATTGGAGCCATTGTCAGCGTACTGAAGCCAGCCTCCCTCCGCCGACCAGGCAATGTCGCAGTACCTGAACCCGATTTCAGGGGCCAGGCTCAGCTTCCCCCCTATCGGGAAGTCATAGCCGAAAAGCAGGCCTACATCGAAATAATGACCGATGGCTGCGGCGCTGACGGAGTAGTTTGTCTTGGTCGTTGTGTCCCCGAGGGGAGCATTCTGCCAATCAGAGTCCGTTATGAGGCCCGAGGACAGTGGCAGGCCCATGGAGACCGCAAAATCAGAGACAAAATGCCCGATCGACAGGCGCGCGCTGGAGTCGATGGACACGAGGGGCTTGATGTCCCAGTCGAGTTCGCTGAGTTTCCTTCCTCTGTCGTACACAAAGGCTGACGCCCCGCCATAGCGCAGCCCCAACCCGCTCGTTGCCTCGAAATCGGGTTTGGCAGGGTCCTCGGCATAGGCGCTCGGTGCAGCAATTGCAAGGGAAAGGGCGAGAACAGGGAACCAGGCCTTGAGTCCCCCGAAATTCCTGTGATTGCTATCCACTATGCCCCCTTATTTGACTCTTCTCGATTATCCCATAGCCTTTCCTGCCGCGACAAGAGACAAGGCAGCCATCGCATCAGGAGCCAGCACGCATCGAGGCAGCTCCCTGGATCAGCACCCTTGAGGCTTTCGCCTCCTCCCGCGTATCGTGGGCCATGAACCCGGTCGCCCCGCTTTCCGTCGCCAGGCTCCTCGCCATAGCCAACCCCCTCGGTGGTCCCGTCTGGCTTTTTGCCGAAACTACTTCGACCCAGGACGAGGCGCGGAGCATGGCAGCTGCGGGGACAGCACCTGGAACAGCGGTCGTCGCCAACAGACAGAGCGCGGGGCGGGGCCGACTGCCGGGAAGGAAATGGCTCGCGGAGCCAGGTGAAGCCCTCCTCTGTACCCTCATCCTCGACCCTGCCTGGGTCCTCCTCCCCGCCCTTCCACTGAGGATAGGCCTCGCCCTTGCCGAAGCCTGCGAGGCAGCAGTCATGGAAGAGGGCGGCAGGATCGGCATCAGCGTAAAATGGCCCAATGACCTGATGTTCCAGGGAGAAGCCGGCAGCATCGACCGAAAGCTGGGAGGCATCCTCTGCGAGACAGGTTCTGGCCTCCTTTTGGCAGGATTTGGCATCAATCTTGCTACTCCAGTCCTCCCGGCCGGCACGGCAGCTGCCGCCGGTCTCGAAGAAGCCCTTCCAGAAGCCCAGCCTGGGCCGGGCGGACGCAAAGGCCTTCGAGAAAGGCTCCTCGCAGCCTGCCTGGCCGGTCTGGCCAGACTGCCCGGACGAGAAGACTGGCATCTGGCGCTCACAAAAAGGCTTTGGATGCGAGGGCGGGAATGCGCCTTCGAGGAAGGCCGCCCTGGCTCTGGCGCACGCTTCGTCGCCACCATCATCGGAATCGGACCGGAGGGCCAGCTCCTGACCGAAGCGGCGGATGGAAAGGTCAAGGAATTGCTCGCTGGCGAGATTTCGATAGCCAAGCCCGGCACGGGAGCGTTGACCCCCTATCCATCGATCAACTAAGGTACTGGCATGAGTGCGCCCTCAAAGCCCGAGCCCGATAGCGGCAACTTCCTTGATAAAATCCTCTCGATTTTTGTAGGCATGGGAGATCCTGATTCGGACAAGAAGAAGATCCTCAGGGCGATCGCCAAGGACCTGACGCGTTCACGCTACAAGTTCCTCAAGCCCAAGGGCAACGAAGCCTTGCCGGGTATTGCCCGGTTTTTCTTCGAACTCTACAAGATCACCGCACCGGCCCAGATGCAACTCCAGAGCGCCAGCGGATCCAGTGCGCTGCGGACCTTCGTGATAGAAAGCCATCTGACAGCAGAGAAAAAAGCCCTTACGGAGCGGCTCAGCGAAAGCTATATCATCGAGAAGTCCAAGACCCTCGATATCAAAAAGCTTTCGGAACAGTGCCAGACGGATCTCGCAACCTTCCTGGCCAACTTCGACGGCGACAAGACAAAGGAAATCGATGCCGCGTTCAATACCCTGCTTTCCCTCGCCAATTTCGTCAACTTCGACTTCTACTTCCTCCTGAAAAAATTCGACTCGAGCATTCCGGAACGCAACTTCTCCTACAAACCCAAGTTCGAGGCGATCAATGCCGAGTATATCGCCGACGACCTCGCCGACTTCCTTGAAGTCTTCATGTCCCTCGACCTCGAAGCCGACTGGGAGCGGATCTTCATCATGATGAGGGACTTCCGTGACGCTGACATCATACAGATCGAAACATGGAACAAGATCACCCCCATCTGCCTCGACATCAGGCGAAGCCTGATCCTCGAGCAGGTCGTCCGCTTCGTGAAAAAGGATCCATACTGGTCCATACAGCCCCGATATCCCAACGAGCGCATCGTCGAACCCTATATCCAGAAGCTCAAGGCCCAGGTTGAGACCCTCATCCATCGGATCAACGCCGAGCGCAGGAACGCCAAGATCGACGAGGTTGCGGTCCAGGTATTCGGCACCAACATCGTCGTCCGGATGAAGAACTATACGGAAAAAGCCAATGTCGTCTTCGCCAAGAAGATGCTCGGCGGCTACACCCAGGTCACCGCCCTGAACTACCTCAAGGCCTACCTGATCGACTACTTCAAGAAGGATATCCGCGAGATAGTCGACATCCTGCTCATTCGGGGAAAATGGACGACGGGCGTTCAATCGCAGCAGCTCTCCGACGCCTACCACGCACTCATGGAAGTCTCGACCAAGCTCCTGGCCTTCGACGACTCCCTCGCCGATGATGCCGAGATGGGCGCCAAGCTCAGGCAGGCCCTCGCCAAGAGCGACCGTGACAAGGAGCAGCTCAAGTACCTCCGCACGATGCTCAAGGACGTCAACGACCAGGCCGTGGCTTTTGTCACAAGGGCGATGGTCAATCTCATCCAGGTCGGACGCCAGTTCAAGTCTCTCCTTGAGGACCAGGGCAAGGTGGGCCGGCACGAGCAGATCATGAACTGGAAGGAAATCGAGAATCTCGGAGAAGTCCCCCTGAAAGATCACATGACTGCCGCATACAAGAAAATCTACTACATCATCCAGCTTCTCCAGAACTTCATGAAAAAGGGAGCAGCCGATCCGGAGTAAGCGAAGCTTCGAGTCAGCCAGGGCTCAGGCCTGGAAGCTCCTGAAGCGGTCGGCGAATTTCTGTGGCAGAAGGCATTCGATGACTGTCGCGTCATCCTCCCTCTCCTCGGAGAGTACCTGCGCCTCGCGGTGCAGGAGGGCCACGAGGGCGTAGTCGGTATCGGGCACGCGCACACGCACGCGGCCATCGCCAGCGGTGAGGGCCGCCTCGATGGCAACCGCGAGTTCAGCCAGGCCCTCGCCGCTCCGTATCGAAATGGCGAGGGCGCCGGGGTGGCGGGCCAGGAAATCGGCGATCACGGAGGGCTCGGCGACAAGATCGGTCTTGTTGAAGGCCAGGACGCGGGGAACCTCGCCCGCGCCGATTTCCCGGAGCACCGAAGCGGTAGTCACCAGGTGCCGTTCGCATTCGGGATCGGAGACATCGGCCACCTCGACCAGGAGGTCGGCGGTTGCTGCTTCTTCGAGCGTCGCCTTGAAGGCCTCGATGAGGCCATGGGGCAGATTGCGGACAAAGCCGACGGTATCGGTAAGGAGGAGGGTCCCGCCCTTGCCGACTGACATCCGCCGCGTTGTCGGGTCGAGGGTCGCAAAGAGCTTGTCCTCGGCCAGCACGGCAGCCTTCGAAAGGGCGTTCAGGAGGCTCGACTTGCCGGCGTTGGTATAACCCACGACTGCCGCCCTCGGCACCGCGCTTTTCTCGCGGCGCTTGCGCTGCGTATCACGGCTTTTCCGGACAGTTATCAATTCCTCTTTTATTTCGTGGACCCTGCGTTCGATCCCGCGGCGGTCGAGCTCGATTTTCTGCTCGCCCTTGCCCTTGTTGCCATAGCGGCCCCCGCGCTGCCGCGAGAGCGCGGAATAGGAGTGCGCGAGCCGCGGAATGGAGTACTCGAGTTCGGCCAGCTCGACCTGGAGGCCGGCCTCCCTTGTGAGGGCCCGGCCGGCGAAGATACGAATTATGAGCTCTGCCCGGTCGAAGACGCTGAGGCCGGAAAGTTCCTCCCAGTTGCGCTGATGGATGGGCGACAGCACGTGGTCGAAGAGGATGGAGTCCACCCCCGCGGCAGTAGCCGAGGCAACGATCTCGTCGGCCTTGCCCGTGCCCACGAAGAGCGCAGGATTCCTCTCGCGCACGCGGACCGATGTGGAGCCAACAACCTCGAGACCCAGGGTTGCCGCGAGGCTCCTGAGCTCGGCCAGGAGACTTTCGGCCTCGTGTTTGCCGACCTTGTCGGTCTGGATCCCCACAAGCCAGCTGCGCTCGGGGCGGATCGCGGTTTCAAGAAGTTCGCTCATCGTGGACCGAGGGTACCCGAGGATGGGCAGCAGGTACAAGTTCGCCCCTGCCCTGCGACCTTTGCACGCCCTCCCCGCCCTTGGCGCTTCAGCGGAGATCGGTCGCAAAGCTTGCCCATCAGGGGCGCAAATGCTACTCTTGGCACAGCGAAGCTGAACAAAGGAGAGATGCGTGGCTCTGTCCCTATCTGACCTCGGCAAGGCGGTCATCGATACCGAATACGCAGTCCGTGGCCCCATCGTTGCGCGTGCCCAGGAGCTCGAGCGCTCAGGCCGCCGCATAATCTGGTGCAATATCGGCAATCCCCAGTCCCTCGGTCAGAAGCCCCTTACCTGGCTCAGGCAGGTCATTTCGCTCTGCGAGTGGCCGGAGCTCCTCGACAAGGCTTCCAGCCTCTACCCTGCCGAGGCCATCACCGCTGCCCGGAGCCTCCTTGCCGGCTCAAAGCACGGCCTCGGCGCCTACTCCGAGTCCAAGGGCCTCAAGGTCGTGCGTGACGCAGTAGCCTCCTTTATCCGGGCGCGCGACGGCATCGAGGCCGACCCCGAGGCCATCTACCTCACCGACGGCGCCTCCAAGGGCGTGCAGGCAGCCCTCCGCATCCTCATCGCCTCCCCTGCGCCAGGGACTGCCGACGATGGCATCATGATCCCCATCCCGCAGTATCCGCTCTACTCGGCGACCATCACCCTCTATGAGGGCCGCCAGGTTCCTTATTACCTCGACGAGGGACAGGACTGGCGATTGTCTCGAGCCATGCTCGACGAGTCCTGGAACAAGGCCATCGCCGCAGGCACGCGTGTCAAAGCCATCTGTGTCATCAATCCCGGCAACCCTACAGGCTCGGTCCTCGATCACGCCAACATCGGCATGATCGTCGACTTCGCCCGCGACAAGGGCATAGCCATCCTTGCAGACGAGGTCTACCAGGAGAACATCTACCGCGCAGGGGAAAAATTCGTATCTTTTGCGAAGGTCGTGACTGAGAAGAACGCGAAGGATGTCTCCCTCTTCTCCTTCCATTCCTGCTCCAAGGGCTTCCTCGGAGAGTGCGGACATCGCGGCGGTTACATGGAGATCCGCAATATCCCGGGCGAGGTCGTCGCCCAGATCACCAAGCTCCAGTCCATCAGCCTCTGCTCCAACCTTCCCGGCCAGATCGCCACCTGGTGCCTCGTGAGCCCCCCGCCAGGGGGCAGCCCTGCCGCTGCCACCTTTGTCGCCGAGCGCGATGCCATCCTTTTCGAACTCGCCTCGCGCGCAAGGCTTCTGGTCGAGGGTCTCAGAAAGATACCGGGAATTGTGTGCAACGAGGTCGCCGGAGCCATGTACGCCTACCCTCAGATCACCCTGCCGCCTGGTCGGAGCGACGAGGACTGGAGCCTGGCCCTCCTTGAAGCCACCGGGATCTGTGTCGTCCCCGGCACCGGTTTCGGCCAGCGCCCGGGTACGGCCCACTTCCGTACGACAATCCTGCCGCCGACCGCCGAGATCCGCGAGGTCGTCGGGCTGATCGCCGGTTTTCATAGCAATTATAAGTGATTACCGACAGCCGGGTCGAGCCGGGCTTCCGGCCCTCCCCCGTCGATCTCAGGCACAAGGAGTCAACTACATGGAATGGAAAGCCAGCCACATACTCGTCAAGGACCAGGGCCAGGCCCAGTCCCTGCTTGTCAAGATCAAGCAGGGCGCGAATTTCGAGGGCCTCGCCCGCGAGTTCTCCACCTGCCCCTCGAAGAGCTCCGGCGGTGACCTGGGATGGTTCGGCCCCGGCAAGATGGTGCCCGCCTTCGAGAACGCCTGCAAGAACCTGGGAGTTGGTTCAATATCGGACGTCGTGTCGACCCAGTTCGGCTACCACATCATCAGGGTTACCGGCAAACGCTAGCCCTGCGGGGCAGGGAAGCCTTGCAAAGCGACCCTGCCCCTGCAGGCGGGCGGCAGAAGGCTTGTCCCCTGCCTGCATCATCCGTAAAGTCCTGATATGAAGCGTTTTTTCAACACTACCGGTCCCTGCAACCCGGACGATCACTACATGCCTCCGCCAGAAAACCGCCTCGTCCGCGCCCAGCTGGATCGCTACATCGAGTCCAGACTCTACTGGGTCCTCCATGCGCCCAGGCAGAGCGGCAAGACGACCTTCCTCCAGTCCTGGATGCGGACGATCAATGCGGCGGGAAAGGCGGTGGCCTGCTAGGTGAGCGTTGAGACCGGCCAAGGCATCACTGAAGAGGAAAAAGCGATCCCGGGCCTCTGTTCAGCCATTCGTTCCTTCGCCCGCGATTTTCTCGGGCAGGAGTTCATGCCCCCCCTTTCAACCGAGCCTGCCGCCATGATGCTGAGCGATACCCTCCATCAATGGGCTGCCTTGGTGGCTCCTCCTGAGGATTTCACAAGTCGGGCAACACATGATCGCATTCCATACCACTGATTATTGATCGAAATGCGATCATGTGTTGTCATATTTACGAAATCCTTGGTAAGCCGCTTGTCGTGCTCTTTGACGAAGTCGATGTGCTCCAGGACGGGGCGATGCTCAGCTTTCTCAGGCAGCTGCGCAGCGGTTTTTCAAAACGCGAGGTCGGTATTTTCCCCGTCAGCGTGGCCTTGGTGGGCATGCGTGACCTCCGCGACTACCTCATGCGCAGCAAGGACGGTGTTTCTCTCAATCCAGGCAGGCAGAAGACCTGGGAGGAGCGGCTTACCTGGGAGCTGCGCGAAACTGCGGGGGGGGGGGAAGTGACTCTCGTCGGAGGATAAAATGGCAAGTGACGAAGAACTGACGTAAGGCTTCTGACTTTCACTTTATTGAGCGCGGTAATAATCGGGAAATGTCCATTGGGGAACAGCGGATGGCAGAACCCGCACCGCCCTGCCTCTCGCGACGCGTGGTGCGCGGAGGCTTCGCCTTTCCTCGCGCCCCCTGCGCCGCTCCTGGCAGGTCTCACTTCCGTTTTTTTTACGGACTGGCAGGGGCGACAACACGGAAGCCGACGTAGTAATGCCTGTAGTTCGGATAGTTGTAGTTCCGGTTGGAGACCGTGCAGTAGTCGGCGGCACTGCCCCAGCTGCCGCCGCGTAAGACGCGATAGGGCCCCGAGGTGCCTCCGACAGGATCCACTCCAGCCTTCGTCGGATAGTCCCCATACCAGTCGTAGCACCATTCCCATATGTTCCCGCTCATGTCCACGAGACCAAGCCCATTGGCTTTGAGCTGGCCGAAAGGGTGGGTCCACTGGTCAGAGTTCCCGTAAAACCAGGCTGCCTCACCCAAGGACACTGAGCCTGCGTAGAGCGTCCCATCGGCCATGGCTCCGCCACGCGCAGCGTATTCCCACTCCGCTTCGGTCGGCAGACGATAGCCTGTAGCTGTGGCCACATGGCTTATTTTCATACCCTTGTACTCGTAGGCGGGGCTCAGGCCCTCCATGGCTGAAAGCTTGTTGCAAAAGGCCAAGGCGTCATACCAGCTGACCTGCTCCACCGGATGCCGAGGCGCATTGTCGAGCCTGGAGAAGTAGCTCGGGTTCCTCCCCATGACTGCCTGGTACTGGACCTGCGTAATCTCGGTCTTCCCAATCCTGAAACCCGATACCGTAACCGCATGCTCTACCTCGTTGTCTCGCCTGCCAGCCTGGATCATTGGACTGCCCATGGTGAAACTCCCCCCTGTAACGGCTACCAGGTCGATAAATGAAACCTTGCTGACCTCGTCCGGGCTGGTTGCCGCAAAGTCATAGTGGCCGACCATCGGATCAATCAGGAAGCTTTCCAAAGTCATCTCGCTGCCGTCTTCGTTTTTCCCCACCACCTCAAGACTGGCCTGCTCCGCTCTCCACTGGCTTCCACCCTGCCAGCTGACATGGTAGATGATTCGGCAGCCCAGGGCCTTCGCCTTGACAAAGGCATTCACCTGGTCGTAGACCCGCTTGGGATCATATGTTTGCGCGATGTTCCATATGAATTGCAGGTTCACCGGGAAGCCCATATACTGACCGACAACTATCAGATCCCATTGTTTTTTGTTGCGGTCCCAATCGCCGAGACTGAGACTGAACCCCGCAGCTTCGACAGTCCAGACGCCGTCCTCAAGTTCGCTTCGAGCCGCATCCCAGGCAGCCTTCAGGTCAGCTTCGCCCGTCTCCGTGGCCTTCGCCTGGGCCGGCTTCCCGCTGGCCAGCCTGGCCTCCTCCGCCGTCGTGAACTGTGCAGCACTGGGCTGATCGGCGACAAGCGCAGCCGCAGCGACTGAAAGTCCGATGAAGAGTGAGACAATGGTTCTGAATCTCATGAAAGCCTCCACAATGAGCTTCGGCTACATCGCCGAGTTGGGCCAAGTTCGGTGATTGCATTGCTTGGGTACAGGGGGCGGCAAATGCCGCCTCCTGTACTTGAAATGACGCTATCCGGTACAACTCAATCCGTCATGCTCCTAAGTCGCGCGATCTCGTAAAGATCCTGGGTTACGAGGACGAACTCCACCCGCCTGTTTTGCGCTTTTCCGGATTCGGTTGAATTGTCGCCTTGCGGCCGGTACTCTCCGAGGGATGCGGCAACGAGCTGGTGAGGATCCATCCCGCACTGTTCCTGCAGGTACTGCACGACGTTCGCCGCCCGCGCAGCGCCAAGATGCCACGATGTCGGGTACAGCCTCAATGTATCTGCGCTGGAGACAGCGATAGCTGTATTCCCCTCCACTCGGACGATCTTCTCTGGCGCATTCTTGAAGATAACCGCCAATTGCGAGAGGATCGTCAGACTTGTCGGCCTGAGCTTCGGCGAATCAGGATCAAAGAGTACGGCATCGCTGACGCTGACGATCAAGACATCCTTGACCTTCTTGATATCGAGCTCACCTCGGGCAATTTCCGCGGCAAAGGTGGTTTTCAGCCTGGAGATCCTCGCGTCGAGATCTTTCTCATCAGCTGCGGCCAGAATCGCGAGTGAATCCCTTTCCTTCTCAAGATCGCCGATCCTGTCCTGAAGCTCGGATTTCTCATTGCTGAGTGCGGCAATCCGCGCAAGGAAGTCAGCCTGTGATTCCTGCGTTCCCGATCCCAGCGAAGCCAGGTTGGCAGATAGTTCGTCGTTTGCAGCGCCCAAGGCTGCAAGCTTCGCATTGAGCGCTCCCAGTTCCGAATCCTTGACCGCAGCTCTTTTCTTAAGCGCATCCAGCTCCGCTTGTACCTGTCCTGCCCGGGCGCTTGTCGCCGTGATGCGTTCATCGGAAACCTTTTCCTGGTGCTGCAATGGTTCGGGAACCGCATCACTTCTGGTTGCCGCATCCTGGGAGTTTGCAACTTCGGTGTTGCCGTCCTGAAACTTCGCGATGGTCGGGACCTTCGCAGTCCCCTGATTCTGTAAGTCTGCGATCTGTCCTTGCAACTGCAGGATGGTGGCATCCTTTTCAGGGACTGTTTTCTGGAGGCTATCCACTTGCCCCTGCAATTGGAGGATGGCGGCGTCTTTTTCTGCGACTGATTTCTGGAAGCCATCCACTTGCCCCTGCAGCTCTCCCTTTTGCGGATCTTCTGGAGCTGACTCCCTTGGTGGCGTGGCGCAGGTCGCTAAAATGAAAACGCTCAGAACAACCACAAGAAATCTGACCTTTCCCATACAGTGCCTCCTTGGCATTACAGCAAATCTCGCTGCACTGATCTATCAATGCGGCATATTCAGGCAGCAAAGGGATACGATACGCATTGATCCTTCCTGTGACTGGTCCGTTCAAATCAGGAGCCGCCAGTCAAGGATGAACCTTAGCCTTCCATATCCTTTCCCGCCGTTTCCCTCTCGCTCTCGCGCAAATTCCTGAGGAATTCCTCCATCGCCGCCTTCGCGAGGTCCTTGCATCCCAACCCGAATGCAAGGGCGGCCCCGAAGGCCAAAGCAGCAAAGCTGATGGAGACCACATTCTCGAGCACCCCGGCAGCTACACCAAGCTGGCGGAGTGCCGAGACGAGAGCCAATGCGATCACGGCGTATTTCACCGCACGGGAAATCATTCGAGCTCCGTGCATCCCGGCATTCTTCGCAATCGTCAAGGTGAAATTGCCCAGGAAAGACGCAATGACAAGTCCGGTGATGGAAATGAGGACGAAGGCGACAAATGAGGGCAGGAACTGGGCGATGGTGTCCGCTACCGATTTGACGAGGCCGATGTCGAGGCTCCTGGCCGCGAGGATAAAGACCTGCAGCAGGATAAGCCAATACGCAATGAAGCCAAGGAACTTCGACGGCTTGTAGGAGACATTGCCGGTCAAAAGGAACTTGCTGAGTCCTGCCCTGTCGCAGAAGCGGTTGAAGCCAAGGCGCGACAACAGACCGGAAGAGATCCATCTTGCGAGTAACGCAGCAATCCAACCCATGATGACGATTAGTACGGCTTGCGCAGCCGGAGGGATGCTCAGCCATAGAGCTGTGATTGTCTGAATGAATATTTCCATGTTCAGTGCTCCTTGGGAAAGGTCAGGCTTCCTCGTCTACCAGTTTGCGGATTTCCTTCACGGTGAGTCCGGCGAGACCGAGACTCTCGATCGTGCGCCCCTCGGCACGATAGTCGCGTCCGTGAAGAATCGAAGCGAGTTCTATTATCAGGTCGATCGTCGGCGTCGGCGCACCGAGCGCTTTTCCAAGGGAGGACAAGGGGACGAGGCTCATCGGAACATCCTCCCAGATGTACCTGTGCTGGAGATTGACTGGTGCTCGGATTCCCCGGTAGGCCTCGGTGTTTTTGATGGCTTCACAGAGGTCGTCTCCATGCGAGTCGTAGCTCTGGTAGAGCCACTCGCGCGAGGACACCGATCTGACACCGAGAAGACGGGCGACATGCAGCCGTTCGGCATCAATACGTTCAAGGACGAGGGCGACCGAAGGCGTGATCCCATCGGAGTAATAGTCGAAGTCTCCGTGCGTCGCCTCGATCCACCCTCCATTGAGGATGGTGAGTGCCGGATGGAAAACCGCGCCAATATTCTCAAGGCTCGTGGATAGCACATCCCCCCCTGGTGAAAACCAGGGGAAGGCAGATTCCAGACGCCGAAGGACCTCAGCCGTCTTGTGGGCTGGCAAGGCGGCCAGGGGGACCTCGTTCTTGATTCGGAATATCCTGGCTTCGTGCCTTGATAGAGCGCGTGAGGCATAGAGGAAGGTCTGTGCTTCAGCGATAATGGGCTTTCCTATGAGGCCGTCTTCGCGGATCTGCTTTAGGAACTCGAGGGCTCCCCCCGTGCGTCCCGGATTCAGGACAACGATCTGGTTGTCGCGAAGATGAGGAGCCATCAGGCTCGCGAGCCCGCGATGCGCTGTCGATGGTGTGACGACCATGGCGATATCGACTCCCTCGAGCGCTTCTTCCATTGACGAAGTCGCGAGCTCGACGGGACCGAAACCCTCGACCTCTCCCTCGACTTTGATGCCACCATGCCAACGGACACCCTCGAGGTGTTCGGCTGTTCGATTGAACAACCGCACTCGGAAGCCCATGACCCCGAGGTGTGCTGCCATGGCCATGCCACCGTTGCCGGCGCCAACCACACAATAGACCGATCGAGGTTCGGCGCTATCCAGCGCGGATTCCTTTCGTCCCTTTTTCAATACATTCCTCCCTTGGCGCCTTTGATAAGGCGAAGAGCCTCGGAGGCGCGGGCAAGGCGTTCTGCTACCGCGAAGGGCTTGCCATCTTTATCGATTGAAGTCATACCTCCGTCGGAAAATGCCGTGAGGCCAGCCGCCGCATTCGGGTAGATGTCCTGCTGCTCGGCGAGCCAGGGTAGGGGGAAATATCCCGCAGCCAGAGCAAGGTAGAATCCTTCCGCTGTGTAGAGGTCAGGAATCGCTGACTCCATGCCAGCAACGAGGGCGCGGGCATCTGCAAGAAGAATCCGTGTTCGTTCGCGGGCTTCGGCATCAAGTCCCATATCGGGAACCGAACCGTTCGCGCGTGACTCTCGCCATTTGTCGAGAGCCATTCTGGTGATCCTGATGCTTTCATCGATAACTGGAGGATCGGCGAGCCCAGTTGCCTCGGAATGGCTTACTACGTGGATGAGCGAGGGACTTCTTGAATTTTCAGGCTCGATGTCGTCCATCAGTGCCGTCGCTCCAGCCAGCTGGATCTTGGCCCGGGTCGTGTCCCGCGAAAGGTAATCGAGGCCGGCCCTCGGTTGGAGGACTACCTTGAAGGTCTCATCCTGGAGATTCCGAGTCATGGCGAGCAGGGCTCGTGCTTTGGCGAGATCCTGGACACCCCAGGTCCAGCGAGGTGTCTGGAGCATCACTTGAAGGACATAGAGACGAATGCCGGCCTTCTTGGCTGCTCGCGCCGCGAGGTAGCCTGAGGCAACATAGCTCGCGTCATCTGTCCCTCGGAAGGCGAAATGGTGAGGCACATTGGCTTCGAAAGGCTTGCCTGTCGCTGCGATGGCGCGAAGGGCAGCAAAGTGATCCTCGAGGTTCTCCCGGACGCCGAGGGGGCCGCGCGCATCGAGCTTGCTGAACCACCAAAAAGAAAGAGCATGCCATGCGATGTCGAGACTGGCCTCGTAGACAGGGACAAGTCTCGCAGCGCAGCCGGCGCCTGAGTAGGTGCGAACCAACATGGGCCGTGCGGCATTCCATATTGCTGCATACTCCCCGGCGGAGTTCACGGGTACACCACCGCCATTCGGTGTTTCACCCCAGTCCTCTCCAAAGCGCGATTGGCTTAATTGGGAACTGCCGATGGACAGCACATCGAGCATGCCTCCCGAGCCCAGGCTCTTCGCCCACTCGTTGAATAGTTTGAGGGCTTCCTTCCTGTCAGGCAACCATGGTCCCGCATGCGCCCGCATGAGCGGAGGAAGCCCATGCTCCTCACCGTGGACGAGGCGCGATGCAAGGCTATCTCCTCGCCTGCCGAATTGTAGCGACGCACTACGGTCGATTTTGCCAATCTTGCCGAAATCACCGCGCCGGACCAGATCCTTGCCAAAAGCGAGTCTTGCCTCGTCATAGACGACACTTTGAAGCATTTCCGTCGGGTAAAGGTCTCGTGCGATTCCAAGAATATCGAGGAGTTCGCCACTATCTTCCTCGCCACTGAACAAACCGCTGATGTCGGGATGTCGTTCCCTGATAAGGTTGCAGGTGGCCGGGAGGCCAGCGAAAAAAACCCCGCGTACAGGGCCGCCATAGCGCGCGAGGAGATCGGTGGTGTCGAGGAAATAATAAATGCGGTCAAAGAGCTCTGATCCCAGCTCGGGATCAAGCCGCCAGCTCAGGGCAAGCATCGTGATACCCTTGCCTCGAATCCAGGAGAGGATGCGCCTGCCGTTTTCCGCAGCCAGAGGCTCCTTCGCCGCAGCCCTCACTTCATCCGCAGCATGGTGGACCCTGAATCCACAAGCCTCGACAGCTCGTGCAGCGTTGGTCGCGCCGAGCGTATGAGCGTCGGGGGGGATCCGCAAGAACCCGAAGCGGTCAGTGGTGGGGTCAGCGTGTCGCATATCCGACTTCTGCCCTCACCGGTGATCCTGCCGCCGTGGCAGTCAACCTTCGATAGGCCATCTCGGGAATGCCGCTGAACAATGCGTCGGGGAGCTCCACATCCGTATCCTGGCTGGCGGCTGTGCGGGAAAGGGCAGCCAGGAAGATCGCCGGAATGTAGTGGTCTTCAAGACCCTGACTTGCCGCACATTCCCGAAACCAGCGGTCGGGTATCATTGGCTGGCCATTGATCTCGATGGCATGCAGCTCATTGCCGGCCAGGATGATATCGATACGGCTGTAGTCCCTCACACCCGAGGAAATGAATGCATCCGAGGCGAATTCGATGATCCTCTTGCTGAGTTCGTCGTTCGGCAGTGTTGCTACGATCGTCCGATGGCCCGCTTTATCATCATTTGAAACTAGAGGATATTCGCGATGCCCAGAAAGTCTTATCTCGATTGGCATAAGGAGCCCATAAAGTGGATCGCCTATAAGAGAAACCGTGAATTCCCTGCGATCCCGGAAATGGCCGAGATAGCGCTCAACGATGCAGTCACCGTGCTTTTTCAAATAGTGGGTAATTCTTTGGTCGAGCGATGCCTGATCGATGACAACCGAATCGGACGAAATGCCGATGCTGTTGCCACCAGCCAGGGGCTTGAGCAAAACAGGGAAGTCAGGTAGAGGTTGGGAATATTCATAACCTCCTTGCGCATTCAGGCGTGCGATGCTCCACGCTGGTGTCTTGATGCCATCCCGAAGCCACTGTGCCTTGAGATTCGCCTTGACCAGGCAAAGGTCAAGCGTATCCGGGCTCGATCCGACGTAGGCAAGATTCCGTTCCTCGAAAATGGCGTGAACGAGAGGCCCATTGTCAGGGAACCGAGCCGAGCTGGAATAGGCAAGTTCCGGCTTCACTTCATCAATGATGGTCAGCAGCTCGATAGGATCATCCGAAGAACTGACAGCAACTTCCATTCCAGATTTTTCCAGCAGGGACCTGATGGTCGCAATCCGCGCCGAATCGCCTACGTCCCTATAATCATCGGTGGAGGGTATCCTGAACAGCATTGTTTTCAATGTGACTCCCTCAGAACCTTCAGGGTTCCACAACAAACATGCCTGAATCTGGCGAAATCGTCCAATCCAATATTGGCAGGGTGCTGATACTCTCTCGGTATCATTCACGGAAGAAAACCTATAACAATTGAGATCTACGGAAGGATACAGATTTTCGATCGCATAATGCCTCCGCAGACCTTTTTCGGGAAGGATTGCGTCCTCATGGCAGGTGCTGTATCATCCTTGACCATGGAACTTCGCCATCTACGTTATTTTCTTGCGGTCGCCGAAGAACTCAACTTCAGACGGGCGGCCGAAATGTTATACATAACACAACCTCCGCTCACGCGCCAGGTTCAGGAGCTTGAACAGGAATTGGGCGTCAAGCTCTTCGATCGCTTGGGGAAGAAGATCAAACTCACATCGGCGGGTGAATTCCTCCGAAAGGAAGCCCGTCTCCTCCTCGATCGGGCTGACGAGATCAAGCGCCTCGTCAAGGCAACCGAGGAGGGCGAACAGTCGCGGCTCAGGTTGGGCTTCATCGAGTCTGCACTACACTCCTTCCTGCCCGGTGTCCTTTCGGACCTTCGGGAAAAGAAACCTGAGATCAGTTTTGAACTCTTCGAAATGAGCACCGAAGAGCAGGTTGAGGCTCTGCTGCATGGTCGACTCGATGTCGGGTTTATCCGGAATTGGGGGCAAGTCGAGGACCTGGAATACACCAGGATTATTGACGAGACCTTTGTAGCCATTTACTCCAAAAAGCTTTCGGGATCCAGAAATGCGTCATCGCTCGAAGAGCTCGCCGGGCTCCCTTTCATTTCCTTTTCGCGCAGCAAGGCTCCTGGACTAGTCGGGCGGATCGATGAAGCTTTTGCCCTCAACAACCTCCGCCCCAGGCACATCTTCGACGGAGGCGGTCTTGAGACTATCCTGAAACTCCTGTTGATGGGCCTTGGCTGGGCGATACTCCCTTGGTACACCGTGAGTCACGCAATGGAAGCCAAGGAATTGATACATTTCGAAATCCCAAACATCAAGAAGAGGATCGAAATCGGAGTTGCACGGCCCAAAGGCAAGAAGAGCGAGGCGGTCAAGGCGTTTCTCGATTCCATTCAGGCTCTCAAATCATGAAGGCGCATACAAAACGAGCGCTTTGATCGTTGTTTTCATCCTGTCCTATGTACTCATCGCCTTCGAGCACGTACTTCGCTTCGACAAGTCCGCCATCGCCCTCGCATCTGCCGCAATTCTCTGGACCCTCGTTGCCTTGTCGGGCACTATGGGCACCCATATCCACGAAGTCATTTCCGAGCAATTGGCGCCAATAGCTGAGATCATAATCTTTCTCATGGGAGCCATGACCATAGTCGAGATGATCGACAGCCATGACGGATTCCGTTTTCTTACCGACAGGATAACGACCCGAAAAAAGCGTGTTCTTCTCCTGACGATTGGCTTTGCCACCTTTCTCCTCTCCTCCATCCTCGACAACCTGGCGACGATTATCGTGATGATGGCTGTGGCGCTTCGCTTCGTAAGCGACAAGCGTGACAAGGTTGTATTATCTCGCGGGTCTTCCTTCCTTCCATGGTCTCCTTCGTCCTGCCCCTGCTCGCGGCCCTGCCCATGGTCAAAGGATCAACAGAAACCGAGACATCCTATCCGGCAAATCGACGAGCAGTCCACGGAATCGGCGATCCCAAGGTTCCAATATCTGAAACAGAAACCATTGCAGCACTATTTCCAATAAAAGCGTGGGAGCAGGTCCTGGTTTTCTCGGTCGGCGTCGGTGCCCTCATCTCCGTGCCTATATTCAAGCTCTTGACCGGATTGCCGCCTTTCATGGGCATCCTCGGTTCCCTGGCCCTCGTCTGGATATTGACAGAGGCTTTGCAGCGTGCCAGGCCCGGTGAAGGGCATCATCACCTACGCGTCGCACAGGTGCTCAAGCAGATTGACTTGCCGAGCATCCTTTTCTTTGTAGGCATCCTTCTTTCTGTTGCAGCCCTCGAGGTAACCGGCATCCTGGGTCAACTTTCCGGCTGGCTCGAGAATACTATCGCAATCGCGACCTCATTGCTGTCTGCCTCGGATTCCTTTCTGCGATATTCGACAATGTCCCCCTGGTAGCAGCAACCATGAGGATGTATCCCCTTGACCTTGTTCCAATGGACAATGGCTTCTGGCACTTGCTTGCCTATACAGCTGGTACGGGTGGAAGCATGCTCATCATTGGATCGGCAGCTGGAGTGACAGCCATGGGGAGTTCGAAGGTGAGCTTCGGATCCTACGCAGCCAGAATTGGCCCCCTTGCCCTTGCCGTCTTCGACATGTCCCTACTCAGGCGCTCTCTTTTCAATCTCGCTCTCATGACGGTGATCAGTATCGCGAGTTCATTCGTCTCCTTCAAACTCTCCCCACTCGCAGGAACGACGCCAGAAATCCTCGCGCGAACGACTCCCACCTTCTACGATGTGTTCATTGCCATTCTAGGAGGGACTGCACTCATCATTTCCATTTCCCGCAAGACCAGGAGCAGCAACATGCTCGCAGGCGTCGCCATCGCAACGGCTCTCATGCCTCCTCTCTGTTCCGCTGGCTACGGGCTCGCGAGTGGAAACCTTGCCTTCTTCCTCGGTGCCTTCTACCTGTACCTTATCAACTCCGTCTTCATCGGCCTCACGACCTTCGCATTTTCAAAATACCTCCACCTCGGCGAGGGCTTTTCGATCGCCCATGGATTTTTCACAAGGAAGAATCTGACCCTCGTCGGTCTTGTCGGCCTGCTCTTCGTGACCCCGAGCATCTTCATGGGCTACGGAATCATTCGCGAGAATGAATACCGCAGACAGGTAGAACGCTTCGTGGATATGAACCTAAGGTTCACTGATACCCAGGTCCTCGGCGTCAAGCGCCTGAGCGGTGGCGCAGGGAGGATCGTTGAAATTTCGCTCATTGGAAAGACCATCTCGGACGAAATGATCGGCCATTTCAAATTGCTCCTTCCAGAGTTCGGACTAGGGGGGGTCGAACTGAAAATTGTCCAAGGAAACTCGGTTGCGCGGGGATCGGCGAACGCCGCGCTGGTCACCACAACTCCGACCTCCACTGCAGCGACCGACACAATCATACGCCTTCAGGGACAAGTCAGTGAGCTTGAGGATAAGCTCTCAAGAATGCAGGACAGAGGTACCATCCTCGACCGCGCCACCAAGGAAGCGCTGCTGCTATTCCCCGATCTCGAGCGCCTATCTTTCGGAGACATGCTCGTGAGCGATGGTGGACCTCTCGAACCGACGAGGAAGTATACTGTGCTGGCCAAGTGGGCGAAAGCCGCCAAGGAAGTGGACATGACCCGGTTGCGGCTTTTCCTGAAGCTCAGGCTGGAGCTCAAGGATCTCGAAGTCGTGGAATTCTGAGATTAGTGCGTGAGCGTGGGTGGCTGGCCCTTCGAACCAGGAATACAGGACAGCATACCGGCATACGATCCAAAATTGCCAGCTTGGCTCCAACAAAGGGGCGGGAGACTTCGCCTTTATTCATCACCTATTTAGACCGAAGTTTCCCCTCTTCTCGTCTCGTAATTCACGTAGCGCTTCACGAAGCTGACCCTGTTCCTGGTGCAGGACGCTGCGAGGGGCTTGCCCCGGGCTGCCTTTCCCACGAGGTAGGGTGAGCCGTCAGTCCAGAACGCTTCGAGCCACGGCGAGGCAAGGAGGCCCTTTGCCTTCATTCCCCTGCGCCCTGCAGCCGGTATGCCGTCCTGGAGCCAGGTGGCGACCTGAAAGACGGCTTTTCGTAAGTCGGCTGTCCTGGTACTTCGGGCGATTGCGTAGCGCCCGCGCTTGAAAAGCAAAAACGGAGCGCGAGCCATACTTCCATCCTTCGAGCGGGCTGACTGACAGCAGGCTCACAGTGAAGTTAAAAGGCTCAAGCTCCGTTGTTCGGTCACTCGACTAATTACTTACCCTAAAACAAGAACTTCGTGGAGGTGATCGGAATTGAACCGACGACCTCTTGAATGCCATTCAAGCGCTCTAGCCAACTGAGCTACACCCCCGAAGCAGTGGCATAGTAGAAAAAGGGGGCAGAAATGTCAAGCATGGAGGCCCGGATCGGGAATAAGCCGCTAAGTGACCTCTTGATCGGCTTGATCGGAGGGGCCGGGGGCAATAGAATCTGGGGAACAGGCGGATTGGACGCACTCGGCGTTGCCCACTCCATCCTGAAAACGGAGGCCCAATGTCCGATGCCATTGATCCCGAGCTCGCTGCCCTCCTCGGAGGCGAAGCCGAGCCACTCCAAGGCAAGGGAGGCAGCGCTCCCCGGCAGGGCCCGGGATCTGCCGGTCCCGATCTGTCATCGACACCTGACTTCGAGGCGCTCTTTGGAGGCCTCAACACCGATGGTGAGTCCAAGACCCGTTCCGAGTCCTCCATCGACCTCAGCAGGACGACCTTCGCCCCGGTCACGAAGTACGAAGAGGAAAAGGCGGCCGATTTCTTCGCCGATGCCGATTACTACAAGCGGGCGCTTGCCAACGAGGGCGACGAAGCCCAGCGGGTCCACGAGATCCTTTCCAAGTACCTCAAGGCCTCCGATCCCAAGGACAGGGGCGTCTTCCGGCAGCAGATTATCTCGTCCTATTGGTACCTCGCCACCAATGTAGCGATCCATTCGGTCCAGCCCTCCGTTCATATCTCGAAAAAACTCATGCTTCGCTATGGCGTCCTCCTGCCCTCCCTCATCACGCCCGAACAGCGCGATACCCTCGCGAAGATCATCTACAACAAGGACAGCGACGAGCCAATCTACTATGTGGATGAATGGATAAAAGGCGTCGCGAACGGCCAGATCAAGGCCAGCGCCACCGACGAGGTCAAGAGCGCTCGCGGCGATGACCGCGCCAAGGTCAACGCCTCCCTCCAGAAGGCCCAGGGGCGCAAGGACGCGGTCGAGGGAACGCTGAAGGCCAAGGCCGAGGAGCGAAGAAGCCTCGAGTCCGATCTCGGAGCCAGGGTCGATGAGGTCCGCAATCGTACAAGCCAGCCAGGCCTTCTCAACATTCCAGCACCCTACACGGATGGCCAGCGCAAGGCTGCATCGGAGGTCATGGAAATCCTCAGAAAGCTCTCGGCTACCGACAAGGCCCTCGCCCTCAACATCGAAGAGTACGAGAAAGCGAGCGAGGCGCTCCAGGACGTGGAAGCCAGGGCCAAGGACTTCGGCGGAGATACCAAGGCGGACCTCCAGACGGTCGCCCAGGAATTCGAGGCGATCAAACAAATGGTAAAGCTGTGCATCGGCCGCCAGGGCAACCAGTTCCCCATACTGACAAAGGACCATTTCCACGGTTCGAACCGCGACATCGCAACGCGCGAAAACGTCATCAAGAACCTCGCCTGGATCGAAAGCATCGACTCCCAGGCCTTCATGCGCCCGTACAAGAACGTGCTCAACCGCATCGTGCCCTTCATCATCCTTGTGCCGGCCTTCGGCGACCAGGGCATCTGCTGGGAACCCTTCGACAAGTTCAACCGCGCGACCGGCCGGGGCCGCATCTCCATCCCCCTCTACCCGAAGAATGTCCAGGCTGCCGTCATCTACGCCGTCGCCGATCTCCGATGGCAGGTCGCGAAGGAAAAGGCCTCGTACTACTGGATGGAAGAGGGACTCACAGGCAGCTACTACCAGTGGTTCACCTCGAAGAAGCTGAAGGGCGATGTCAAGGAAGCCTTCATCCAGGACTACATCATCTGGGTGACCAAGGAGAGCGAGGGAATGCAGAAGCTCGACAAGGAGGTACGTGCCGAGTTCTGGCGCCTCATGCCCTTCCAGCAGGCCATCAAGGACAAGCTCAAGACGAGAAGCTACATATACCAGGAACTCTGTCAGAAGGACAACAACCGGTCCCGCTCTGATGGCTACTGAAGCCCTGGCTCCCGACAATCCAGCGAAGGCGCGAGGCGCCACAGGAGACAAGATGCAACCAATAAGCATCAATTACCGCGAGCACCTCATGAAGATGATGTCCAGGTCGAAGGCCCAGCTGGAGGTGGGGGAGCACAACGTCTTCCAGGAGGGCAACCCGGAAATACTGCCCTTCATCGACAGGATCATCGAGGATGTCCTGTTGCCGGACTCGACCATCCTCCACTCCGAGCGCCTCGTGGAACTGATGGCAGCCTCGAAGGCAGGAGAACCCTGCCTGCTCCTTCTCGAGCACTTCTCCAACTTCGACCTTCCAGTCCTCCACTACCTCATCAGGAAAGTCGTGCCGGGAGGGAAGGATATCGCCGATGCGATCGTCGCAATTGCCGGAATCAAGCTCAACGAGGCCAATCCCGTCGTGGCGGCCTTCAGCGAGGCCTATACCCGGCTCGTGATCTACCCGAGCCGTGCCGTCGATTCCCTCAGGCAGGCAGGGCACGGCGATCCGGCGGCCCTTGTCGCCGAACTCATGAGGAGCGTCGCGGTCAACCGCCGTTCCATGAGGGTCTTGGGCGAGATCAAGACGCAGGGAAAGCTTATCCTCGTGTTTCCCTCAGGCACGCGCTACAGGCCCGGGGTTCCCGACTCGGCCAAGGGTGTGCGCGAAATCGACTCCTACATCAAGAGCTTCTCGAAAATGTGCATGGTTTCCATCAACGGCAGCATCCTCAGGCTCAACCCCGCCATGGGCGAGATGCAGGAAGACCTCCTGTGCGAGGACAGGGTCATCCTGGACGTGCACGGGCCACACAACTGCGACGACTTCCGCGAGAAGGTCAAGCACGCGCCCGATCACCACCTCATCGAGGACCGCAAGCAGGCCGTGGCGGACCAGATCATGGCCGAACTCAGGGAGATGCACGAGGCCGTGGACCGGGATTACCCGCCGCTGGCTTCCAGCGCCCCGACTGCCAGCGCCCCAGCATGACGAGCCCGCGCAGGCATTCGTCTGTGCACATCGCAATCCAGACGCCCAGCAGTCCGAGGCCAAGCACACGGCCCAGCAACCAGGCTCCGGACACCGAAATACCCCACATGAACACGAGGCCGACAGCCACGGGGAATCGCACGTCGCCCGCACCCTTCAAGCTGGGAATTATGACAGTATTAAGGCATCTTCCCGGCTCGTAGACGACGGCTACGAGGAGGACCGAGGCAGCCATCCCTCCTATCACCGTGTCGTGCGTGAAAAGCGCGATCAGGGGGAGCTTGACGACATTCAGGATCACCGCAAGGGCCGCTGAGATGGCCAGGGCGAGACCCAGCCACTTCGGCAGCGAACGGGAGGCATCCTCGTGGTGGCCCGCGCCGACCAGCCAGCCAACACGGATCTGCGCCGCCATCCCGACCGAAATCCCGAAGGTAAACACATAGCGCGAGAGGGCTATCACGAGGCCATAGGCAGCAAGGGCGGCCGTTCCCATGCCGGAGATTATCGCCGCTATGACAACCTGGGAAAGATTGTATGAGATATTCTCTCCAGCCGTTGGCACGCCGATGGCCAGTATTCCGCGGATTACATTCCGCGGGAGCCTGGGCGCGCTCCTTGAACCGCCAAGCCTGATCCCCCTCCGCCGGAAGGCCCGCACCAGGATGAGCGAGGCGACCATTTGTCCTGCGACATTGGAGGCCGCTACTCCGGCCAGGCCCAGGACCGGCAGCCCGAAGGGCCCGAACAAGGCGAGGTAATTGCCCGCGATCGTACAGCAGAGGGCACAGATGTTCGCAACCATCACATCGCGCGTGTGGCCCCAGGAGCGGAGGATGACTGCCCCGGCGATGTTGAGGGCCATGAAGGAGCTAGCCCCTCCGTAGATGGACAGGAAGCTGACCGCACCGGCGCGGACACCCGGAGCGAGCGAAAAAAAGCCGAGCGCGGCTCCGGAGAAGCTGATATAACTCATGCTTACGATCACGGAGAAGGTCAGGACCATGACGATTCCAGCCCAGGCGTAGGACTCGGCCTCCTCGCGCTTTCCAGCGCCCAGACGCTGGGCCACGAGGATGCCGGCGCCCTGCGAGGGCATCTGATAAAGGAGCTGGAGGAAAAAGGCGAGCTGTGAGGCTGCACTCATTGCAGCGGCGGCATCCGTCGAGAAGGCATAGAGCATGAGCTGGTCTATCGCGATGAGGGAGGTACGGACGAGGTTTTCGGCGAGGATCGGAGCAGCAAGTCTCGCGATGGGGATACCTGCGGAGACTGAGCCCTTTCCATTCGGGAGCCGCTGAGCCGCGACCCCGGCCTTCAGGTGACCGCCCGGGCAGCGCGGCGCGCCCCGATGACCGAGGCGGCAGTGACCGCCGCAACGATCATGAATCCACCGACCATGGCTGCGGACGAGGGTCGCTCCCCCATGAAAAGGAAGACCCAGAAGGGATTGAAGAAGGGCTCGATCAGCGCGACGAGGACGCCCTGGACCGCAGTGACCCGTTTGATGCCGTAGGCGAAGAATACCGCCGCCAGGCCTATCTGGAGCACGCCGAGCGCGAGGATGGCGAGGACGGATCCCGTCGTGACGGCTGGCATCGGCAGGAAGGCCGCGATCGGGAGCATTACCAGGGCGGTCAGCCACTGGGAAAGGAGGTTCGACTCAAGCGGAGACCCGTCCTTCTGCATCCTCATGAACACGAAGTAGAGGCCGAAGGTCAGGCCTGTCGTCGCCGCGGCAAGGTTTCCGAGGAGCCTGCCAACGCCAAGCGATTCGAAAAAGAAGATGCCCATGCCGATCATCACAAATAGGAAGGCTATGACTTCCTCTGCCCTTGGCCTTTCCCGGAGGATGAGGGCACCGGCGACCGCAGTGATGACAGGCGCCGAATACTGGAGGAGTATGGCATTGGCCGAGGTCGTGGTCTTGTTCGCGTAGACAAAAAGGCACATGGTAGCCGTGTTGAGGACGGCAGCAGCCACCTGTGCGAAGGACCAGTGGAAGCGCGGCTTGCCTATCCATGCGAGGAGGAAGATGCCCGCGATGAGGCTCCGTACTCCCGCGATGAGGGGCGCGTTCCAGGGCAGGATCTTGATGAAGATGCCCGCAGTACTCCAGAGCATGGCGCAGGCGGCAAAGGAGATCATGCCCTTGGCCCGCTCACGGGACTGGTCGCTGCTGAGGTCAGAGTGTGGAACGGACAATCGATTCATGGCAGTTCCCGACAATGTCCTGCAAGGCCCCGCGAGGTCAATACCGGCAAACCGTGAAGAAGAAAAGCCCGGAAGCTTGAAAGTCAGGCGTTACTCCGGATAGAGTGGAGACTGTCGGCACAGCCTCGGGATTCCATCGCCGCATCGGCAGTCGACAGCTTGCCAGGGGGGCACATGATGGTTATCGCTTTCACGATCCTCAGTCTGGCCGCTCTTGTCGCCTGCATCGCCCTCCTGGCATTGATGCAGGCCAGGAAGGCCAGCTTCGCGCAACGGGTCCTGGTCTCCCTCGGCATGGGCGTAGCCCTGGGTGTCATCATCAAGCTTGCATTCGGGGCAAACAAGGCTGTACTCGACCAGATCCTGCCCTGGTTCGGCCTCGTCGGCAACGGCTACGTCGATCTGCTCAGGATGATCATAATTCCCCTGGTCATGGTCTCGATAATCTCGGCGATCCTCAAGCTCAAGGACGTGAGGAACCTCGGGAAGATGAGTGCCAGCGTGATACTGACCCTTGTGCTTACGGCCGGTCTCGCTGCCCTGGTCGGCGAGACCTCGGCCCTTGCCTTCGGGCTGGACGCGCGGCAGATCACCCAGGGCACGGCGGAACAGCATCGTGCAGCGACCCTCCAGCAGAATACCGGCACGGCCACCACGCCTCTTGCCGACAAGATCCTCGAGATAATCCCCCAGAACCCCTTCAAGGACATGACGGGGGCGAGGAATACATCCACCCTGGCTGTCGTCGTCTTCTCGGCCTTCCTCGGCGTCGCGGCCCTGGGAATCAGGAAGAAATATCCCGCCGAGGCTGAATTCGTCCAGAAAGGCGTCGACGCGGCCTACGCCGTCACCATGCGACTGGTCGGCATCATCCTCAAGCTCACACCCTTCGGCGTCCTTGCGATAATGGCATCGACCCTTGCCAGCACCGACTATGGAGCCATCGTCAACCTCCTCAAGTTCATCCTCGCCTCCTATACAGCACTAATTGTAATGTTCATAATTCATCTATTCCTGCTATCGGTCTTCGATTTCAATCCCTGGATCTATGTGAGGAAGGCCTGGCCCGTCCTAACCTTCGCCTTCATGTCCCGCACGAGCATGGGTACCATCCCCCTCACCATCGAAGCCCAGACCAGGAAGATGGGCATCTCCGGGGCGATAGCGAACTTCTCGGCGACCTTCGGGACGGCTATCGGCCAGAACGGCTGCGCCGGCATCTATCCGGCCATGCTCGCCGTGATGATTGCTCCCTCGGTGGGCATCAATCCCTTCGATGTCGGCTTTCTCCTCACTGTGGCCCTCGTGACCGCAGTCTCCTCCTTCGGCGTGGCGGGAGTCGGCGGCGGCGCTACCTTCGCAGCCCTTATCGTGCTGTCCTCGCTCAACCTCCCTGTCGCCCTTGCGGGGGTCCTCATCTCCATCGAACCCCTTATCGACATGGGACGCACCGCCCTCAACGTCTCCGACGCCTTCGTCGCAGGAGCCATCACGGGGCGCGTGATGAAGGAAGTTGACATGACGGTCTACAACAACCGCGACATGGAACTGGACCAGGTCCAGCCTATATGAGAAGCCATGGATCATTTCGCATGTTCATGAAAAGAGGCTGCCTGGCAAGCCACAATGCCAGGAAAGGAAACCGTCCATGAACAGGAATTCACTCATCTTGCTCGCCGTCCTCGTACTGATATTCTCGGGCATGTTCGCCATGGCCGATTACCAGCGCGGGCAGGCCCAGGCGCCAGGAGGCGTCACCCGGGCGGTCTCAAGCGGAGGCCTCATCATCAACAGCGTCATCATCCCAGGCGATACCGCTCCCCTGGCGGGAACCGGAACGGAAAGCGGTGGCACGCCGGCGACAGCCGCGCCAGGAGGCGAACTGCCAGCCCTGCCCGCGGCCGTCGACGGGGCTGCCTGCCCCTGACAAAGCCATCATGGTTGCACCGGCGGCATCCGCCATCCGGGGTGACCTCGAGGATATCCAGCATATTGCTCACAACAGTGAGGGAGGAAGCATCATGAAGAAGATCATAGCTATGAGGATGGGAGCGTTCCGGCTCCTCGTGCCGGTCCTTTTGGCCCTTGGGCTCGCGACTACGGTCGCGGCTGCACCTGCGATCAACTCGACCTACCAGTATTTCGGCCCGGAAAATTTCGCACACATGACGGCCAACCCCGTTTTCAGGAGCCTGTCCTACAACCAGCTCCAGCAGCTCATGGAGAGCGATGGAACCTTCATGGTCCTCTTTGGTGGCTCCTGGTGCCCCAACACCCAGGCTGTCATCGGGCAGATCAATGACGTGGCCAACGAGTACGGCGTCAAGACAATCTACAACTTCGACTGGCGCATCGACGGCGCAACCATGCACCTCCGCGACTCAAAAAACACCGGAGCCTTCCTCTACGTCGACTTCGTGAACAAGTACCTCTCCAACATCCAGGTGGAGTACAGCGCCGACCACACGAAGGACATCAGCTACAATGACAAGGACGGCAAGGCCATGGCTGCCGCCCGACTCCAGGTGCCCTTCCTGTTCCTCTACAACAGGGCTGCAAAGGACCTGAAGGGCAATCCCGCCCCCATCCTGGCCTCCTACGAGAAGATGCTCCTCTGGGACAAGGACTTCCAGACCAATGGCAAGGACGATCCGGCGAAGATCGAGGCCTACAAGAAGGAGATCCGCCCCCTCTTCGACGCCGTTTCCACGGCCTCTGGGGCCAAAAAGGTAGCAACTAAACTCAATTATGTCGACGACCTGACCCTCTTCGCGAAGGGGTTCAACGCCCGGGCCGGCGGCGCCACGGTCATCGATCCCAAGGATGCCCCCTGGGTCATCAGGACTGTCGGCTATGTCGAGCTCAGGAAACTGCTCGAAAGCCCTGGCAATTATGCCATCATGTTCGGCGGCCCCTGGTGCCCGAACACCCGTGCCGTCATCGAAGTCGTCAACCAGTATGCGAAGAAGTACAGCATCGACACTGTCTACATGTGGGATACCCGGGTCGATGGCAACATCTTCCACCTCCGCGACTCGAAAAACGCCTACGCGAACCTCTATGTCGATCTTGTCAACAAGTACTTCCCTGGCATCGTCGTCGAGTACGGCGCCATGCGCGAGCGCGACATCAGCTATTCCGACAAGGACGGCAAGGTCGTAGCCGCGCCGCGCCTCCAGGTTCCCTATGTCTTCGTCTACAACAAGGACTGGAAGGACGCGGCGGGCAATCCGAAGCCCATCCTCGACCAGGTCGAACTGATGTACGAGTGGGCTGACATGCAGAGCGACTACAAGGACAAGGACGGGAAGGTGGGCGATCACTACAAGACCTACACTGCCGCCCTCGACAAGCTCTACTCGGCCTTTGCAGCGAAGGTGAAAAAATAAGGACTAGTCCTTGGAAAGGAACCAGGCGCCGAGCAAGGCGAGAAGCAGGCCCGGCTCTTCCAGGCTTGCTTCCGCCTCGCGGGAGCAGGGTCCAGCGCTGCACGCACGGGCAACGGCATCCCAGGCACCAAGGCGAGTGTCGGCGCGGGCGACGAGTTCGGACAACTCATCGCGGTCTCGGGCCGGACCCAGCATTGCGTACAAGGCCGCATCGCCTGCATCGAGGAGAAGCCTGAGCGCCACGATGCCCTTTCCCGATTCGACTGCCAGGGCCAGGTCTGTGGCCAGTCCCAACGGCATCGCCGGTTCTGCCGCGCCCAGGCTCCGGAGCCGCCCTTCCAGGGCATCGAAAAGAGCGGCACGGGACTCCGCTCCGCCGGATTGCTGGTCGGCAGACCCGAGGCCGCCCAGATAGGGTGCGAAATCAGCCGCGTCTCCAAGCAGGTTGGCCATGGCCATGACGTATTGCCGACGCCCGCCCTGGCCCGAGGAATCGAAGAGGCCGCGGTACAGACCCAGCAAGGCTATAGCCAATTGGTTGGAATCAGGCTCGCCATGGCGCGGGCGCGAGGCTGCCCCGAGGGCTGCCGCATCGAGCACGCGATGATCGTGCTCGGCAGAGAGGATGCTCGCCAGAGGCAGGCTGCCCGGACCTCCGGACAGGGCGCCGATGGACTGGGCGGAGGCAGTCCGGAGGGCTGTCCCTCCCTCCCGCATCGCCTCCTCCAGTGCAGGCAGCGAGGCCGGATCCCCCAGGCGCCCCAGGACCCGCGCAGCCTCTACCCGGAGGTCCCAGCCCAGGTCCAGGAGCCGCGACTCAAGGGCATCGCGGGCTTCCTCGCCGCCGATGCGGCCAAGGGCTCGTATGGCCTCCTCCCGCACCTCGGGCTCAGGATCGTCGAGGCGGCCTATCACTTCGCGGACCACGAGTTCACCCTCGTCGCCGTCGATGCGCCTGAGTGCGCGGGCAACCCGGGGATCGCCCGCGTGACGCCGGAGGTCAAGGAGCGATGCGTAGGTGCGGAAGAGTCCCGCGCTGGCCATCTGCGTGATGAGTCCTGCGATAGGCCGTTCCCGGCCTTCACGCACACCGCGAAGGACAAACACTGCAAGAACCATCACCGCCAGCGCCACGACATGGACCGCACTGAAACCATCGAAGCCCGGCAGCAAGGCCCGAAGCTGCGCGAAGGGTCCCCCTGTGGCGGAGTTGCTGCCGGCAGTCCCGCTTCTGGCTCCAAAGGCTTCCATCAGCTGGCCGCCCGCCACGGGCCCCAGCGCAGCCACGAGCCCCACGATGGTGTTGAACCAGGCTATGTAGACCACGCGGCGCGGGGGAGGGGCCAGTGTCAGCATGAGCTGTCCAGCACCCTCCCAGAGTGCCGGTCCGAAAAAGCCCTGGAAAAGCGCCACAATGGGCAGGATATAGCTGTAATTGCCATGATCGATGAAAAAGTAGCCCAGCCAGCCACCGACGACGAGGCAGCCCAGTACCACCGCAGGTTTCCGGCCGTAGCGGTCCATCACGAAGCCCCACAGGGGCGCCATGGCCACCCAGGCCAGGATCGTGATGACAGTCATGATGCCCAGCCAGACGTTGGGTGCGCCTACAAAGGCCGGGTCCGTAATGCGCGGCGCCTGGAAGGGGGCCGCCACATTGACTGCGAAGACCGCGATGCCCGTGCCCAGGGAATAGCGGAGGAAATTGAGGTCACCCAGGGGGCCCAGGAACTCCGCGACGGTGAGCCGGCCCTCGACAGGGGGAGGCGCTGGCTCGGGGATGCGTACATGGAGGAGGATATCGACCATGCCTCCCAGGGCGCCTATGCCGAAAATCGCGGCGTAGGCAAAGGAGCGACCTGACTCGGGTACGAGGTCCAGGAGTACGCTGGCGGCAAAAAACCACAGTACTGTGACGGACTGGAAGACGGCAGAGCGCCGGAGGAAGAAGGATCCGCGCACGTCCTCGGGGACAAGGTCGGCCATCCAGGACAGCCAGCCTGAGGTCGATATGCTCATGAAGACCCAGGATATTGCCAGGGCCAGGGCAGCCAGCCGTGCGGCCTCGAGGCCGCTCCTCCCGGCAAGGAAGAGAAAGGCGGAGGCCGCGATGCCAAGGCCGAGGAAGCGGTGGATCACGGACATCACGATGAAGAAGGTCTTCCGGCGCGGAAGGGCCCGGTAGATGAATACGGAAACCAGCTGCAAGGCTCCGGTTGCGAGCATGAAACCGAAGAGGAGGCCCAGAAGGGAGGCCGGGGCCCCGAGGTGGTTGGCGAGGTAGACCTGGAAGATGGGCTGGATGCTGCAGACCGTCATGAAGAGGGCGCTGAAGCCCCCTGCCGCCATGGCGGTACGGGTGGCGCGGGCATAGTCAGAACCCCTGATGCCCCCTCTGGGCGTGGAAGCTCCGGCGCTCAGCGTCGACCAGCTTCGAAGGCCGGCAGCGCCTCGAAGCCCTCCATCAGGCCGGGGCCAGGCGCTGAAGGCCGCCTGGCCAGGAACTCGCCCGACTCGCGGTCGAACTCGTAGTCCTGGGCCCACTCGCGATAGTTTCGTATGACCTCCACCACGGAACTGCCCACATGCCGGGCCTCGGCGTCTGTCATGGTGGGATGGATGGATACCCGCACCCAGCCGGGTTTTTCCGAGAGGTCGCCCGAATCGATGAGGTCAGTGATGTGGCGCGAAGTGGTTTTTCCAATGCTGAAGAGTATGTGGCCATAGGTCCCGGCGCAGGAGCAGCCGCCGCGTGTCTGCACGCCATAGCGGTCGTTCAGGAGCCTGACGATGAGATTATGGTGCTCCCCCGGCGCATAGAAGGACAGGATGCCAAGCCGATCGAGGTTCTCCCCCTCGAGGAGCATGATGGACTGTTCCCTCCGGAATTCTCCGATGATGATGTCGAGAAGTTCCTTTTCGCGGTCGTGGATGGCAGCGACGCCCATGGATTCCTTCACCTTGACCGCGAGTGCCGCCCGCATCGCCTGGAGGAATCCGGGCGTGCCGCCATCCTCCCGTGCCTCGATGCCCTCGACATAGGCGTGGGTACCGAAGGGCGTGGTCCACTTGACCGTCCCGCCCCCCGGCTGGTCCGGCACGCTGCGCCGATAGAGGGAATTGTGAAGGACCAGGACACCGGAAGAGCCCGGGCCGCCCAGGAATTTATGGGGCGAAAAAGTGATGGCGTCCAGGTGCTCACCCTCGCCGGGCCCGTGCATGTCGATGTCGATATAGGGAGCGGCAGCTGCGAAGTCCACAAAGCAGAGGCCGCCGTGCCGGTGCATGACGGCAGCCATCCGGTGATAGGGCGTGAGTAGCCCTGTCACGTTGGAACCGGCGGTAAAGGCGCCGATGAGGAGGGGGCGGTCGGCGTTTTCCCGGCAGATGCGCTCCTGCCACCCGAGGTCCGGCAGGCCCGTCGCCTCGTCGCGCGGCACGATGCGGACGTCGACCTCGCACTCCTCCCAGGTAATCTGGTTGGAGTGGTGCTCCATGTGGGTGATGAGGACCAGGGGACGCTTGCCCGAGCGGTCACCGCACTCGTGCCTGCAGGCTTCGGGCATGCGGAGGCCAAGGAGGCGCTGGAGCTTGTTGATGGCCCCGGTCATTCCGAAGTCAGTAAAGATCAGGGAATCGTCAGGGCCCGCCTTGACGTGGCGTTTGATGGTCTCGCGGGCAGTGTGGTAGGCCCGGGTCATGGCGGTGCCGGTAAAGGTCGTTTCTGTATGGGTATTCGCGACAAGGGGTCCGATCTGGCGGAGCATGAAGTCCTCGATCGGGCGGTAGAGCCTTCCAGAGGCGGTCCAGTCGGCGTAGACGATGGGAACGCGGCGCCCGTCCGAGAGGGGCATCGTGGCGTCGATCCCGACAATGTTGGACCTGTATGGGGCAAAACTGGATTCGAGGCTCATGATATTCCTCCGCGGCTGCAAGACAGAGTGCGATTCTACCCTTCTTGGACCCTGGTGTCGACTCACGGGACACTACCCCGTAGCCACCTGTCACACCAGGGGGGTTTTCGGCTATAGTGGGCAATCCCCGCCAGACATCCATCCCAGGAAGCCCATGATCGCCAAGGACGCCTCGAACGACCGCATCAGGAACATCGCCATCATCGCCCACGTCGACCACGGCAAGACCACCCTCGTCGATGCCATGTTCAGGCAGTCAGGCGTATTCCGTGAAGGACAGGAAACGCAGGAGCGCCTCATGGACAGCATGGAGCTCGAGCGCGAGCGTGGCATCACCATCGCCGCGAAAAACTGCTCGGTCATCTGGGAGGGCGTGAAGATCAACATCCTCGACACCCCGGGCCACGCCGATTTCGGTGGCGAGGTAGAGCGGGCCCTCTCGATGGTCGATGGGGCCATCCTCCTCGTGGATGCCTCGGAGGGTCCCCTGCCCCAGACGCGTTTCGTTCTCAACAAGGCCCTCGAAGGCAAGCTCTCCGTCGTGGTCGTCATCAACAAGATCGACCGCCCCGACGCCCGCCCCGACGAGGTGCTCTCGGAAATAATCAACCTGTTCATAGATCTTGGAGCCGACGAGGAGCAGCTTGAGTTTCCCCTCGTCTACGCGATCGGAAGGTCAGGCGTCGCCAAGTCTACGCTCGACGGAGACGCCGAGGACCTGAAATACCTTTTTGAAACCATCATCGCCCGCGTGAAGCCGCCTTCCTACTCCTCTGCGGAGCCCTTCCAGATGCTTGTCTCCGACCTTTCGTATTCCGACTACTTCGGTCGCCAGGCCATCGGAAAGGTCATAAATGGTTCGGTCCACTCCAAGGACAACCTGGTATGCATCGGGGATGGCAACGTCAAGAAGACGCTCAATGTCTCCAAGCTCCAGACCTACGTGGGACCGCGCATCGTCGAGAGCCAGAGCGCCGAACCCGGCGATATTGTCGTGCTCTCGGGCATCGACGACGTGCACATCGGGGACACCATCTGCACGCGGGACGCGCCCAAGGCCTTAAAACGCATCATCGTCGACGAGCCCACCGTGTCGATGCGCTTCAACGTCAACACCTCGCCGATGGCGGGCACTGAAGGCACCGAGGTAACGACAAGCAAGCTCATCGCCCGCCTCCGGAAAGAGACTCTCCGCAATGTATCCATCCAGGTGGAGGAGTCGGGCACTGCGGGCCAGTACCGCGTGAAGGGCCG
>SESF01018853.1_pt1 | contig 55016 bp, 49 predicted proteins | sample 3171521 | NCBI WGS metagenome assembly SESF01 (sample SAMN10866945, study PRJNA518727) | freshwater metagenome | biome: subpolar coniferous forest; feature: holomictic lake; material: water; isolation source: holomictic Lake 227, 6 m and 8 m depth | place: Canada: near Kenora, Ontario | collected...
ATCAGTCGACCCAGGCCAGCTTTCAGGCGGTCCGCGCCGAGATCCGGGAACTCGACCAGTCGACCCAGGCCGGTTTTCAGGCGGTTCGCGCCGAGATGCGGGAGATGGACCAGTCGCTCAAGGGTGAAATCCGCACCGTTGATCAGCGCTCGCAGTCCCACTTCGACTCCCTCAACGAGCGCATTGAACGCCGGGCCGCCGAAACCGAATCCCGGATCATCCGTTGGGTTCTCGGCGTCGGCGCCGCTGCCATCCTGTCCGGCATCGGCGCGGTCTGGACCCTGATCCGCTATTTGCCCAGCCACTGAAAATCCCCGCCATGCCCCTTTCCATCGCCATCCAGATGGACCCGATCGAGTCCATCGACATCGACGCCGACAGCACCTTCGTGATCGCGCTGGAACTCCAGCGGCGCGGCCATCCGCTGTTTTATTACCAGCCCCGGCACATGAGTCTGCGTCATCACCAGCTGGTTGCCTGCGGCTGGGACCTGAGGCTGGAGCGGCAGCGGGGGGCGCATTTCACCCTCGGCGAACCGCGCACGGTGGAACTGGCCGGGTTCGACGTCGTGCTGCTGCGCCAGGATCCGCCGTTCGATCTCGCCTACATCACCACCACCCATCTGCTTGAGCATCTGCCGCCCCGGGTGCTGGTGTGCAACGACCCGGTCCAGGTGCGCAACGCGCCGGAAAAGCTGCTTGTTACCCACTTTCCCGGCCTGATGCCGCCGACCGTGATCACCTGCGAGCGCTCCGAGGTCGAGGCGTTCCGGGCCGAGCACCGCGACATCATCATCAAGCCGCTGTTCGGCTGCGGCGGTTCGGGGGTGTTCCACCTTCAGCCCGGCGACGAGAATCTCAGCTCGATCCTGGAGCTGTTCGGCCAGCTCTATCCGCGCGAGCCGCTGATGGTGCAGCAGTACCTGCCGGCGATCCGGGCCGGCGACAAGCGTATCATCCTCGTCGAGGGCGAAGCCGTGGGGGCGGTCAGCCGCATGCCCCAGAGCGGCGAGGCGCGGGCCAATTTCCATTCCGGCGGCCAGGCCGCCAAGACCGCGCTCACCTCGCGCGAGCGCGATATCTGCGCCGCCATCGGGCCGATGCTGCGGGAAAACGGCCTGTTGTTCTGCGGCATCGACGTCATCGGCGATTATCTGACCGAGATCAACGTCACCTCGCCCACCGGCCTGCAGCAGATCAACCGCCTGGAAGGGCGGCAGGTCGAGGCGCTGGTGGTCGACGCCATCGAGGCGCGGGCGGCGGCGCGGCGCTGACCCGGCTACGGCTCGGGCGGCCTCCGGGACGGCGGCTCAGGCGGCCATGCCGGCGTCGCCCGCCGCGAGGTCGAGCAGGGGCAGGAAGGCAACCGGCTCCTGTGCCCCGGCCAGCACGAAGCGGCGCTCAAAGATGAAACAGGGCACGGCGTGGAGGTCGAGCTGGTGTCCCAGCACCTCGGCCTGAAAGCGCGTCAGCTCGGGATAGCCGTCGCGGGCGAGGCAGGCCCTGGCCTGATCGGGATCGATCCCGGCCGCGGCCGCCAGCACCAGCAGCAGATCGCGGTCGCCGATATCGAGGCCGTCGACAAAATAAGCCGCGAACAGGGTTTCGATCAGGGTGTCGCTGGCTCCGATGGTTTCGGCCAGCAGGACCAGCCGATGGGCATCGAGGGTGTTGGGGGTGCGGGTGATGCGTTGGAGGTTGAGCGGCAGGCCGTCGCGCAGCGCGGTGTCCTCGACCACCGCCAGCATCTGCCGGGCGCGCTGGCGGCTGCCGAAGCGGATGGTGAGGTAGAGGGCGCGGTCGATGCCGCCGGCAGGCAGGTCCGGGCTGAGCAGGAACGGGTGCCAGCGCCGCCGCGCCTGGAGCCGTGGCCGCTCCTTGAGGGCGCGCCCCAGCCGGTGGATGCCGATATAGCACCAGGGGCAGACCAGATCGGAAAAGACATCGATCAACACGGGATTTCCGGATGCTCCTCTCGTGTCCCGGGTCTGCTTTCGTTGGGCAAAATGCGGGCGATCCTGTAAGCTCGCCGACGCGGCCCCCGTTTCCAACCCCGGGGTCGGAGAGCAAGGATGAGCGATTCCTACCTCGACGGCAAGGTGCGCGAAGCGCTGCTGACGGCCAAAGGCAGCCGGTCTCTGGCTCAGGCCACGCTGATGAAGTGGGCGGCGGGTGATGACCGCCTGCTCAAGGCGATGGCTCAACCCTTCCTCAAGGCGATTTCCGGGGCCGCGATCGTCGCTGCGATCAAGCGCGGGGTCAGCGTTCCCGGTCTCAGCCTGCCGCCGGCCAAGGCGCCGCCCAAACTTTCCCAGACCGATCTGATGCAGGTGTTGAGCCAGCTGGGCGGCGGCGATGTCGCGGGTGAGGGCCGGGGGGATGGCCGGGGGGATGGCCGGGGGGCCGGCGGCGGGCTGAGCGCGGCCGACATTCTGGGCGGCGCCCCCGCAGCCAAGCCGACGGCACCGCAGCGCCGGCCCGGCGCCGCCAAACCGACGGCCCCGGCTGACCAGGCCAGCACCATCCGCACTCTGGCCGCGGTCTATGCCCGCAACCGCAAGCGGCCGTAGCGCGGATCGGCAACAGAAAAAGGGGGCAAAAGCCCCCTTTTCTTTTTATCCGCTCTCTCAAGACTGACCGCGGTCAGCCTTCGCTGTCGCCCGAGCGACGGCCGAGGCCGAGCTTCACCGCCAGATCCGAGCGGGCCTTGGCATAGTTGGGGGCGACCATCGGATAGTCGGTCGGCAGGCCCCACTTGGCGCGATACTCGTCGGGCGTGATGCCGTAGCTCGACATCAGGTGCCTTTTCAGCATCTTCAGCTTTTTGCCGTCTTCGAGGCAAATGATGTAGTCGGGGGTGACCGACTTCTTGATCGGCACCGCCGGCTTCAGCTCTTCCTTCGCCGGAGCCTCCTCGGCCGGAGCGGTCAGGCGCTGCAGGCTGTCGCGGACACTTTGAATCAACCGCGGAAGCTCAGAAACAGGAAGTTGATGGTGGCTGACGTAAGCGGCGACGATTCTCGCCGTCAAGCTGGTGATGTCACTGTTATCCGGCGTGTCCATGTCTGACCTCGTTTTTTGTTCGTCCCAAGTTAAATATGTCTGTAACAGGCCAAGAGCAGGGAGGCAAGTCGCATCGGTGATGATTTCTCCACAGCCTCTCTAGCGCCCGGGTGTGACTCAAGGCCACGGTTATCTGATCTGACATTCCAGAATTAAGTCCAAATGGCTAGGTCTGTTTGAGTTTTTTCGCTTTAGCCGCTGTTATCTTGTGCAAGCGTGGCGATCACGCAACAGGGTGTCGCGCGAATATCGGCGCTTTGTCTCAGGGTGCGCCCTGGCGGTTCCGATTTCCCGACCTCCGGTGCTTCGGCGATTCCTGCGACTCGGAGCCTGCCGGGGCCGGTTGCCGGAGCGGTCGCGGACCGGCACCGTGCCGGCCGACCCGATGATTGCTTCTGTTCGAGGCTCTCGTGGCGCGCTGTTCCGGGGTGTCGAGCGCATGATCAGGATTGTCGATTGCAGTCATCGATCCCGAATGGCAGGCTTGGTTCCACACTTGATCCGCGCCAGCGGCCCGGACATCAGGTCAGATTAAATATAAAAGAGAGCGCTCCCCATGGCCAGATGCCTGACAAGATTGTCGATAACTCAACGTATGGTGGCATTTAACGTCATCGGCATGGCCGTTGCCGCCGTCGCCATCGTGGTGATTTGCGTGATCGTCGTCACCGCCTATCTCAAGGAAGGCGAGGTCCAGCGCGAAGTCAGCAATGTCGAGATCGCGCGGCAAATCCTCAATCCGCGGGCCGACCCGTACGTCATCATCGAGGGCAAGCTGACGGTGGGCGGCAAGGTGATCGACGGCAGCTTCGAGGTCGTCGACCGGGTCAAACAGAGTCTCGGCATCGACATGACGATCTTCCGGGGCGATGTCCGGGTCAGCACCACGGTGCTGAAGCCGGATGGCTCGCGTGCAATCGGCACCCGGATGGCCCAGGGTGCCGCCTACGACAGCGTGTTCAAGCGCGGCGAGCGCTGGATGGGCGAGGCGGTGGTGCTGAACACGCCCTATCTGCTCTCTTACGATCCGCTGCGGGACGCTGGCGGCGCCGTGGTCGGCGCGATGGTCACCGGCCTGAAGTCGGGCGAATTTTACGCCCTGATCGGTCAGCTGACCTGGCGGATCATCGCGGTGGCGCTGGCCTGCACCGTGCTGATCAGCGCCCTGATGTATCTGCTGGTCAAGCGTGAGATGCGGGTGCTGCACGGCCTCGGCACCGTCATTGCGGCGCTGGCGCGCAAGGATTTTGCGGTCGAGGTTCCGGAAACCGGCCGCAGCGACGAGATCGGCGACATCGCCCGCGCCGTCGGCGGCTTCCGGGAGTCGCTGGCCCGCGCCGAGTCTCTGGATGCCGAGCAGCGTCGCGCCCAGGCCGAACAGGAGTGCCGCCGGGCCGAGATGACCGGGGTGGCCCAGAGCTTCGCCGAAGGTATCGAGGTGGTGGTGCGCACCCTGACCGGCGCCGCCGGCAGTCTGCGCGGTTCGGCCGAGCAGTTGACCGAGGCCGCCCGCCGTACGCTCTCGGAAACCGCCACCGTCGCCGGCGCCTCCGAGCAGGCCTCGGCCAACGTCGAGACCGTGGCCGCGGCCGCCGAGGAGCTGAGCGCCTCGATCACCGAAATCCGTCGCCAGGTCTATGAGGCCTCCAAGGTCGCCCAGCGGGCGGTCGACGAAGCCCGTAAGACCACCGGCACCGTGCGCGGCCTTGCCGAGGCGGCGCAGAAGATCGGCGACGTCGTGCAACTGATCAACGACATCGCCTCCCAGACGAACCTGCTGGCCCTCAACGCCACCATCGAGGCCGCCCGGGCCGGCGAGGCGGGCAAAGGCTTCGCCGTGGTCGCCGGCGAGGTCAAGAATCTGGCCACCCAGACCGGCAAGGCGACCGACGACATTCAGAATCAGGTCACCGCGATCCAGGCCGAGACCCAGCAGGCGGTGGCCGCGATCTCCGAGATCGCCCGCACCATCGGCACGATCAGCGACATCACCAACGCGGTGGCCTCGGCGGTGGACGAGCAGGGCAAGGCGACCCAGGAAATCGCCGTCAACGTCCAGCGCGCCTCGGCCGGCACCAGCGAGGTTTCGGCCAGCATCTCCTCGGTCACCCAGCACGCCAGCAACACCGGCAGCAGCGCCGAAACCGTGCTTGAGGCCGCCAACGCCCTCAATGGCGAGTCGGGCCGGCTGCGCGATCAGGTTTCGGCTTTTCTCGAGCGCGTTCGCCGCGGCTGATCCTGCCTGCCGGCGCCTGCGCCGGTCTTGCGACTCCTGTCGACAGTCAGCGGGGCCCCGTCCGGTCAGACCGGACGGGGCTGACAGGTCGAATGCGTGGGGGCCGGCTGCGACCGGTCGTTGACCGGTCGGTCGCCCCCGGCGCTGCTGACCGGCCGTATTGGCCTCTGATGATGTCATGCGTACGGCGGCGGGCGGGCAGCGGCGGGCTTGTTCGCGCCTTCACCCGGGGAGCCCTGAGCGGGGCCGCCCGCCGCGTCCGGGGCGTCCTGCGGCGGACTCACGGTCTTCGGGCCTCCGACTCACGGCCGGCACACAGGCTGTATGGTTGGGTGAGTCAGGAAATGCGCATAAAAACAGATTGATAACGAGATTGTTGGGAAGAATGACATACTTATCACCAGACCTGCTGTGAGTCCGGGCTGGCGGCCTGGGGCAGCGGCGGCGCCGCGAATTTGGTGGACTTGGCCCGGGGCTTCGGCGATAGCTGCCCGGGGTTTTTGACGGCATTCGATGAGAGGCTGGAGCCATGGCGCGCAAACTGATTTCTTCCGGTTCGGATTTTGAGAAGGTCGCGGGGTATTCGCGGGCGGTGGTCGATGGGCGGTGGGTCTTCGTTTCCGGCACCACCGGTTTCGACTATGCGGCCGGCACCATCGCCGAGGATGTCGTGGCTCAGGCCGAGCAGGCATTTCTTAACATCCGGGCCGCCCTGACCCAGGCCGGCGCCAGCCTTGATGAGGCGGTGCGGGTGCGGGCCTATCTTGCCGACGGCGCCGACTTCGAGCGTGTCGCCCCGGTGTTCGGGCGTTTCCTGGGCATCAGCCGCCCGGCCAATACCACGATCGGCGTTCAGATGGTCGATCCGCGCATCAAGATTGAGATTGAGATCACCGTTCGCAAGCGGCGGTAATTTTCCGGCCCGGGCCGGTGTCGGGGCGAGCCGGCGCGGTTGTGCTGCCGCCGGCGCACGATTTCGCCGGCGTTAACTGATCGGATGATGGCCAATACTTAACAACAGGCCACCGGCGCCGCCCGACTGGATTGCGCTTTTCTTTCCGTGTCTTCCCGCTTATGGTTTGCGCAACGAGGCGGCGCGTACGTCTGTCTCTGCCTGAACCAGTGGATGATCCTGCGGGGCGGTCGGCGGTGTTTGTGACGAGCGAGCCTGGGCTGTGCATAACCGACGCTGCAGGCATCATCCTGCGGGTCAACGGTCCGTTCAGCCGCCTGCACGGCCGGGCCGAGGCCGAACTGATCGGTCAGCCGGCCTCGGTGCTGCTGGACGGCGAGAACGGCGGCCTTTTTTCCTCGGGCTATCTCGATCTGCTGCGCGGCGCGCTCGGCGATGGCGCCGAGTTGCACTTTGCCGTGCCGGGTGAACCCGGGCGGTCGGTGGTGGCGGTGGCTTCGGTGATGCCAGGCATGACTGGAGGTCGCTTCACCGTCACCGTGGTGACGGTTGGCGCCGGGCCGGAGGCCGATGCCGGAAGCGGGTTCATTGGCGTTGTCCCAGGTTTTGCCGTGCTGGCGACCGCCGCCGACGGGGTGGTCGGCAGCGACCGCCTGGGGATGATCGACTGCTTCGACGCCGGGGCTGAACGTCTGTTCGGCTACCGCGCCAGTGAGGTGATTGGCACCAGCGTCAGCCGGCTGATGCCGGAGCCCTTCGCGTCCCAGCACGACCGCTATCTGGCCGAGGCGCGGGCGCGCCACCTTGTGATGGAGGGCGAGCGGCGGCGCAAGCTGCTCGGTCAGCGCAAGGACGGCTCGACCTTTCCTCTGCTGTTGCTGGTTCGCGAGCGGCCGGCGCCCGATTCCGAAGGCTTCGTCGCGGTGCTGCTGCACGATGGCGACCACGAGATGAACCGGCCCAGCCTGGAGCAGACCAGCGCCAGGCTTTATGACGCGCTCGGCGCTTTGCAGGAGGGGTTTCTCCTTTGCGACGCCCGCGACCGTGTCGTGTTGGCTAATGGCCGGCTGCGCTCGCTGTTTGCCGAGGTCGCCGACCTGATCGTGCCCGGCCGGCCGTTCGAGGAACTGGTGCGCGCCTGCGCCGCGCGCGGGCTCTATCAGGGTCACTTGCATGGTGTCGCGGCCGACCTCGAAGGCTGGGTGGTCGAGCGGCTGGCCCGCCACCGCAACCGGCCGGGCCGCTTTGAGATCGACATTGCCGGCGGCCGGCGTATCGAGGTGCGGGAACTCGATGCCGCCGAGGGCGCCTGTCTCACGGTCTATGACGACATCACCGAACGCCACCAGCGCGAACAGAAATTGCGCCAGCGCGAGATCGAACTCTCGGCGACCCAGCGCATCGCCCGGCTCGGCGGCTGGCGGTACGATCACCGCAGCGGCGAGATTTCCTGGTCGGACGAAATGTTCCGGCTGTTCGGGGTCGAGCCGACGGCGTTCCGGCCCTCGCCGTCGGCGATCTTCGCCTGCATCCATCCCGATGACCGCGACCGGGTTCGCCGGTTGCTCACCGCCCGTGGCCGCCGGGCTTCGGTGCGCGAGGGCGAGTTCCGGATCATCCGGTCCTGCGGCGAGGAGCGGGTGCTGTGGGCCGAAAGCCAGCGGGAATGCGACGATGACGGCATCGAGGTTGCCCGCTTCGGCGTCTGCCAGGACATCACCGCCCGCAAGCTCGATCAGCAGGCGCTGATCCAGGCCAAGGAAACCGCCGAGCAGGCCAGCCGCTTCAAGTCGCAGTTTCTGGCCAATATGAGCCACGAGCTGCGCACGCCGCTCAACGCCATCATCGGCTTCAGCGAGATGATGGCCTGCGAGGTGCTGGGGCCGATGGGCAACAGCCGCTATCGCGAATATGCCGATGCCATCCTGAGCAGCGGCTGCCATCTGCTCGACCTGATCAACGAGGTTCTGGATCTGGCCAAGATCGAGGCCGGCCGCTACGACCTGACCGAGGAATGGCTGACCGTCAACGAGACGTTCGAGGACGCCGTGCGGCTGGTCGGGCCGCGTGCGGCAGAAAAAGGCACGGTGATCGCGGGCTCGGCCGGTGTCACCCCCGCTCTGCAGGCCGATCGCCGGGCGCTGCGCCAGATGCTGCTCAATCTGCTCTCAAACGCGATCAAGTTCACGCCCGCGGGCGGGCACATCACGCTGCGCGCCGTCTTCGACGGCTGCAACCTGCGGCTCGAGGTCAGCGACACCGGCTGCGGCATCCCGGCCGATCGCATCCGGGATCTGGCCCAGCCCTTCGTCCAGGTCGACACCGCGATGAACCGCCGCCACACCGGCACCGGCATCGGCCTTTACCTGACCCGCAGCCTGATCGAACTCCATGGTGGCCAGTTGATCATCGAGAGCCGGCAGAGTGAGCCTTCGGGCACCACCGTCACCCTGGTTTTCCCGCCCGAGCGGTTGCGCCTGCCCGAGTAAAGGCGGCGGGCACTGCGATAAACATTACCATCACCCCCCGGGACAATGATATTCTGTTGCTTGGAGCCGACATTGGTCATTTAAACCATTTAAGATGTTGGTTTTGGAGCGGATGCCTGGTCCGTCTGCGGCAGCGGCGGGAAAACGGGGCAAGGTGGTGTGACGATGAGGTCGCTGGTGAGGCGCGTTCGCGAGCGAGTGCGACGGCCGGTGGTGATCATCGGAGGTGTCGTTACCATGACCGCCATCCTGTTGGTGGCCGTGGTCGGGGGGCTGTTCCTGCCCGGTGCCGATGATCAGCCCTATCAGCCCGAGGTCAGCGAGAGCGCACCGGTTTCGCTTCCGGTCTATCTGGTCGGCCCGCATCCGCTGCACAATCCCCAGCACCTGTTCGAGGTCTATCAGCCGGTCATCGATTATCTCAACGCCCGCCTGCCGGGGGTGCGGCTGGAGCTGGAGGCCTCGCGCAGCTATGCCGTCTATGACGGGAAGCTGCTGAAAGAGCGCAAGTTTCACTTCGCGATGCCCAATCCGAAGCAGACCGTGGAGGCGACCGCGGCCGGCTACCGGGTGTTTGGCAAGATGAGCGACGAAGATCCGTTCCGGGGCTTGGTTATCGTGCGCACCGACTCGGGTATCCGCACCGTCGGCGACCTCAAGGGCAAGACGGTATCCTACCCGGCGCCGACGGCGCTGGCCGCCACCATGATGCCTCAATATTACCTGCACAGTCACGGCCTGGACGTTCGCACCGACATCCGCAACCTTTATGTCGGCTCCCAGGAATCCTCGATCATGAGCGTCTATCTCGGCACCAGCGCCGCCGGCGCCACCTGGCCCGGACCCTGGAAGCTGTTTGTCCAGGCGCATCCCGACTATGCCCGCATGCTGGAGGTGCGCTGGGAAACGCCGCCACTGCCCAACAACGGCTGGGTGGTGCGCGGCGATGTGCCGCCTGAGCTGGCCCGGCGGTTCGCCGAACTGCTGTTTGGTCTGCCCGACAGCGCCGAGGGCCGGGCGCTGATGGCTGCGGTCGGCGTCGCCCGCTTCGAGCCGGCCGACGATGCCACCTATCAGCCGGTCCGGACGTTCCTTGATCGCTATCGCGAAACCATCGGACCGGTACCGGAGCCATGAGACGCCTGACCCGATCCGCCCTGCCGGTCCGCTATCAGCTGGCCCTCGGTGTCGCGCTGGTTCACGCCGTGATGATGACGGTGTTCGTCGGCGATCTGGTGCTGCGCCAGCGCGCCGAGCTGATGCGGAGCAGCCTTAACCAGACCGCCGGTCTCGCCCAGACTCTGGCCGCCGCCAGCATCTCCTGGGTGCTGGCCCAGGATCAGGCCGGGTTGCAGGAGGTGGTGCAGGCGCTGCACCACCTTCCGGGCCTGCGCTATGCCATGGTGCTGTCGCCGGACGGCCGGGTGCTGGGCGACACCGAGCCCGGCCGGATCGGCAAGTATCTGGCCGACCCGGTCAGCCGCGGGCTGGTCACCGGGGCGCACCAGCCGGCGACCCTGATTGCCAACAGCCGTCAGGTCGATACCGCGGCGCCAATTCTGGCCGAGGAGCGGCTGGTTGGCTGGGCGCGGGTCAGCTTCGACCGCGGCGACGTCACCGCCGCGCTGGCCCGGGTGACCTGGAATGGCGTCGAGTTCACCCTGCTGGCCATTGTGCTCGGCACGGTGTTCGCCTTCGCGGTGGCCAACCGCCTGACCCGGCGTCTTGACGATGTGGTCGAGGCGAGCGAGCGGGTGTGCCGGGGCGAGCGCGAGGTTCGGGTGGCGGATGCCGGCGGCGACGAGGTCGGCACCCTTGGCCGGGCGTTCAACGCCATGCTCGACGCCATCGGTCTGTCCGAGGAGCGGCTGCGTGCGGCGACCGGAGCCGCCGAGCGCGCCAATCAGGCCAAGAGCGAGTTCGTGGCCACTATGAGTCACGAAATCCGGACCCCGATGAACGCGATCGTCGGCATGCTCTATCTGCTGAACCAGACCGAACTCTCGGCCCGTCAGGGCGACTACCTGAAAAAGATGCAGAGCGCCGCGACCGCGCTGCTGGGGATCATCAACGATATCCTCGACTTCTCCCGGATCGAGGCCGGCCGGCTCGATCTCGAATCGGCGCCGTTCCGGCTCAGCGCGGTGATCAATCAGGTGACCGACGTCATCAACGAAGCCGCCCGGTGCAAGGATATCGAACTGGTGGTCACGGTCGATCCGGCGATACCCGATCGGCTGCTCGGCGATTCCCTGCGTCTCGGGCAGGTGCTGCTCAATCTGGCCGGCAACGCCGTCAAGTTTACCGAGCGGGGCGAGGTCGAGGTCAGGGTCGAGCCGGTGGCGATCACCCCGGAGGCGGTCGAGTTGCGCTTTTTGGTCCGCGACACCGGCATCGGCATGGCGCCCGATCAGGTGGAGCGGCTGTTCATGCCCTTTAGTCAGGCCGACAGTTCGATGAGCCGCCGGTATGGCGGCTCGGGACTGGGGCTGACCATCAGCCGGCAGCTGGTCGGGCTGATGGGCGGCGACATCGCCATCGAGAGCCGGGACGGGCAGGGCACCACCTGCACCTTTACCGCCCGGTTCGGTGACCCCGGTGCCGAGCCGGAAGCGTTGTCGACTCGGGTGGATTTCCGCCGGTTGCGGGCGCTGGTCGTCGACGATCTCGACATCGCCCGCGAGAGTCTGCGTGAAATGCTGCGCATGCTCGGCCTGACCGTCACCGACGTTGGCGGCGGCGCCGAGGCGCTGGCCGAACTGGGGCGGGCCGCCGCCGCCGGAGAGCCTCTCTATGATCTGGTTTTCCTCGACTGGAAGATGCCGGGACTGGATGGCATCGAAACCGCGATCCGGATCAAGACCATGCCCGGCCTTGCCACCCCGCCGATCGTGATCATGGTCACGGCCTACGGCCGCGAGCGCGTCGTGAAGGAAGCCGAACGGGTCGGCCTCGAAGGCTTCCTGATCAAGCCGGTGACCAGTTCGGTGTTGCTGGAGGCGCTGCACGGCGTGCTCGGCGCCAGCCGGCTGCGCAAGGCGGCTGCGGGCGTCACCTGCAGCGGCCTGAGCGGCCGGCGCATCCTGCTGGTCGAGGACAACGCCATCAACCAGGAGATCGCCAGGGAAATCCTCCAAGGCGCCGGCATCCGGGTCGATGTCGCCGGGGACGGCCTCGAAGCGGTGGCGATGGCCTGCCGCGCCGATGCCGGCTATGACGCCGTGCTGATGGACCTGCACATGCCGCGGATGGACGGCTACGAGGCCAGCCGCGCGATTCGCCGTCAGTTGCCCGGCGCCGTGGTGCCGATCATCGCCATGACCGCCGACGCCATGGCCGAGGATCGCGAGCGCTGTCTTGAAGCCGGCATGAACGATCACGTGGCCAAGCCGATCAATGTCGAGACGCTGTTCGCGGTGCTGCGCCGTTGTATCCGGCTGGAAGCCGCCGCCCAGTCGCCGCCGCTGGCGCCGGTCGAGGCGGCAACGCCGGCGGTGGTCGAGACGCTGCCCGGGATCGACATCACGCAGGCGTTGCACCGGCTGGGCGGACGCGAAGGGCTGTTTCATAAGCTGCTCAACGATTTCGTTGCCCGCAATGCCGATGACGCCGCAGGGATCGCGGCCGCGCTCGCCGCCGACAACCTGGTTGCGGCGCGCGAGGCCGCCCATACCCTTAAGGGGCTGGCCGGCAATCTCGGTGCGCTCCGCCTGTCGGCGGCGGCTCAGGGTCTGGAGAGCGCGATCAAGGCCCAGGCCCGCGAGCGCTTCGGCGCGGCGCTGGCGGAACTCACCGCCGCTCTCGATGAGGTGATCGCCGGCATCCGCGCCGCCCACGCCGACCCGCCGCCCGCCGGCGCGGCGGTGGCGCCTGCCGCCCCGACCGAGGCCGAGCGCGACAGCCTGACCCGGTTGCTGCGCCGTCTTGATCAGGTGCTGGCCGGCCGCAGCCTGGAGGCTTTCGAGCTGATCGAGCGCGGTCTCAAGCCCGCGGTGGCGGGCCGGCTGCCGCCCGGGAGGCTGGAATCCCTTGAAGCCGCGGTCAACGCTCTTGATTTCAGGCGGGCTTCGATCATTCTGCACGAGGTATCCGCCAGTCTCGAACGCTCCTGACACTCCGAACCTCCGGGCTCAGCCAAGCCATGTCGCCTCCCGCACCGTCATTGCGACCGAAAATCGTCATCATCGACGATACCCCGGTCAACATCCGTATCCTGCATGCGGTGCTGGCGCGCGACTTTGACGTGCGCTTTGCCACCAGCGGCGCGGACGGGCTGGAACTGGTGGCGGGCGAGCTGCCGGATCTGGTGGTGCTCGATGTCATGATGCCGGAGATCGATGGCTATGAAGTGTGCCGGCGTCTCAAGGCCGATCCGCTGCTCGCCCAGATTCCGGTGATCTTCGTCACCGCCCTCAATGACGCCGAGGACGAGGCCAAGGGTCTCGAAGTCGGTGCCGTCGATTACCTGACCAAGCCGATTACCCCGGCGATCGTGCTGGCGCGGGTCAAGACCCATGTCGAACTCAAGCGCCTGCGCGACCGGCTGGAACTGCAGTCGACCACCGACGGCCTGACCGGTGTCGCCAACCGTCGCGGCTTCGACGCCTGTCTGGTCCGCGAGTGGCAGCGGGCGGCCCGGGCGCGCAACCCATTGTCGCTGATTCTGGCCGACATCGATTTCTTCAAGCTCTACAACGACCATTACGGCCATCTCGCCGGTGACATCTGCCTGCGCAAGGTGGCCCAGGCGATGGCCGACACGGTGTCGCGGCCGGCGGATCTGGTCGCCCGCTACGGTGGCGAGGAGTTCGTCGCGCTGTTGCCGGAAACCGATGCCCTCGGTGCCAGGGTGCTGGCCGAGGAGATGCGGGGGCAGATCGCCGCCCTGGCGATCAACCATGCCACGTCTCTGGTGGCCGATCACGTTACCCTCAGCCTCGGCGTCACCACCCTGGTGCCCGACGGCCACGACGATCCGACCTATCTCATTCTTCAGGCCGACGAGGCGCTCTATCTGGCCAAGAACCAAGGCCGCGACCGCGTGGTCGCGCGGGTGGTGGAGGCGGCCGGAGCCGCCAGCCCCGTCCTCACGGATTTTGAAGCGTGATGCGGACGGCCTGAGCGCGGTTGGCGGCGCCGATGCGGCGATAGAGGCTGCGCAGGTGAGCCTTGATCGTGACTTCCTGGAGGCCGATGCGCCGGCCGATTTCCTTGTTGGTCAGGCCCTCGACCACCAGAGCCAGAATTTCGCGGTCGCGCGGCGACAGGCCCTCGAGCAGCGAGGGCGCCCGGCCGCCGCCGTTACCAGACTCGGGGCCGGCGGCATAATCGTCTTCGGCGATGGCGCTGGAGGGCAGGTAGGTTTCCCCGGAAAGCACCAGCCGGAGGGCGTTGACCATCGCGGCACCGCTGACGGTCTTGGAGATGAACCCCGAAGCCCCGGCCTGGACCGCGCCGAGCACGGTTTCGCGCCGGGAATCGCCCGACAGAATCACCAGCGGCACGTCGGGGTGCTCGCTGCGCAGGGTCTCGACACCACGCATACCATTCATGCCCGGCATCGAGAGGTCGAGCATGATGACACGCAGATCCGTGGCGACGGCGGCGGCGTCCTGAGTTTCCTTAAAGGTGGCAGCTTCGTGGATAAGGACGTCCTCGCCCAATTCCCGCAGGAACGGTTTCAGCCCCTCGCGCAGCAGTTTGTGATCGTCGGCGACGAGAATTTCCAGCATGTGTCCGTCCAGGGCCTCGGATCCGTGGGGATACGAAGGATTGTCCCATTTACCGCCAAGCTGATACCGCTATTACGCGAGTGTAGCATCTTTGCTGAGAATCTCGCCAGAGATATCGACGGCGGTGCCAGGGCAATCGGGTGAACGAGGCGGCGACACGGGCTGAAACTTCTGAAGCGATCGGCATCCTCTGTTCTGACGGGGAGGGAGCGATAGATTCGGCGGGCACATCGAGACCCGGAACACAACAGGGATCCCCGATGTCGCATGGCTCCAGGAGCGCCACAATTGGCCCGGTCATCAGAAGTCACTGGGTTATGGACATGGTCTTCCGCGACGACGAATCCCGGGTTCGAACCGAAAACGCCCCGGCTGATTTCACGACCCCGAAACACATGGCCCACAACTTGATCCGGAAGGCTCCGGGAATGGACTCCCTGCGCCTCCGCCGCAAGGTCGCCGCCTGGGACGACGATTTCCTCGCAAGCCTTAACGCAGCATGATTCCTTCACCCGATTCCCCTGCTTGACCTGCCCGGCCGCAACCCCCTACATATCTCGTCAGCCGACGGCAGCGCCGGCACCATCGCCCCCTTCAGACCGCGCGCGAGGATCCATGAGCACTCCCATCAAGGTGACCGACCAGAGTTTCCAAACCGACGTTCTGGGCGCGGCGGGGCCTGTACTGCTCGACTTCTGGGCCGAATGGTGCGGCCCCTGCAAACAGATCGGACCGATCCTCGACGAGCTGGCCAAGGAGTATGAAGGCAAGCTGACCATCGCCAAGATCAACATCGACGAAAATCCGGCCACGCCCTCGCGCTATGGCGTGCGCGGCATCCCGACCCTGCTGCTGTTCAAGGGCGGCAACGTCCAGGCAACCAAGATCGGCGCCCTCGGCAAAGGCGCGCTGAAGAGCTGGATCGACGGCGCCCTGTGAGGCGCCGGTCCGCACGCCTGGGCTGAAGTCAGCGCCAGATCGGCTTGCCCGACCCGGGCAGGCCGAACTCGGCCCAGCGCCGGCTGACCTCCTCGACCACGGCATCGCTCATGCGCAGCTTCTGGCCCCAGTCGCGGTGACTTTCCGGCGGCCACTTGTTGGTGGCATCGAAGCCGACCTTGCCGCCGAGTCCCGACTCCGGGCTGGCGAAGTCCAGATAATCGATCGGGGTGCGCTCGATCATCGTCAGGTCGCGCACCGGGTCCATGCGGGTCGACACCGCCCACATCACATCCTTCCAATCGCGGCAGTTGATGTCGTCATCGACGACGATCACCCATTTGGTGTACATAAACTGGCGCAGAAACGACCACACCCCCATCATCACCCGCTTGGCGTGGCCGGGATAGGCCTTTCTGATCGAAACCACGGCGATGCGGTAGGAACAGCCCTCGGGCGGCAGCCAGAAATCGACGATCTCGGGGAACTGCTGGATCAGCAGCGGAATGAAGACCTCGTTCAGGGCTTCGCCGAGCACGCTGGGCTCGTCCGGCGGCCGGCCGGTGAAGGTCGAGAGGTAGATCGGCTGCCGGCGCATGGTGATCGCCGAGAGCTGAAACACCGGAAACGACTCGACCGAATTGTAATAGCCGGTGTGATCGCCATAGGGGCCTTCGGGCGCGGTCTGGTCGATGATGTGGCCTTCGAGCACGATCTCGGCCTGGGCCGGCACCCGCAGCGGCACGGTCAGGCATTCGACGACCTCGACCTTGCGCCCACGCAGCAGGCCGGCGAACTGGTATTCCGAGAGGGTATCGGGCACCGGCGTCACCGCGGCCAGAATCATGCCCGGATCCGCACCCAGCACCACCGCGACCGGAAACGGCCCGGTGTGACCGGCGGCCTTCCAGCGCCGGTAATGCTGCGCCCCGCCCCGGTGGGCCAGCCAGCGCATGATACAGCGGTCACGCCCCAGCACCTGCATCCGGTAGATGCCGAGGTTGAAGCCGTCCTCGCGCCCCTCCCCCGGTCCGCGGGTCACCACCAGCGGCCAGGTGATCAGCGGCGCCGGTTCGCCCGGCCAGCAGCTCTGGATCGGCAAGCGGCCGAGGTCGATCTCGTCGCCCCGCCATACCACCTCCTGACAGGGCGCCGAGCCGACACAGCGCGGCTTCATGGCCAGCACGCTTTTCAGCAGCGGCGCCATGTCGAGCGCCTCGCGAAAGCCGGCGGGCGGCTGGGGCTGGCGTAGAAAGGCCAGGGTCTCACCCACCTCGCGCAACTGATGCGGCTCGCGCCCCATGCCCCAGGCGACCCGTTCGACGGTGCCGAAGAGGTTGACCAGCACCGGCATCCCCGACACCTGGCCATCGGCCCGGGTCACGGTTTCGAACAGCACCGCCGGTCCGCCCTCGGCCAGCAGCCGGGTTTGAATTTCGGTCAGCTCGAGCACACTCGAAACCGGCGCCCGCACCCGCACCAGCCGCCCGGCCGCTTCCAGCCGCTCGATGAAGTCTCGGAGGGAGGTATAGGACATGGCGGACGGGTTCCTGGCTGACGATGGCGGCTCCGGACCGGTCCGCTGCCGGCAAGAGAACAGCAGCCGGGGCGGGGGATCAAGGACGAAAGACGCCGGTTGAGCTTCCATGCAACCAGACCTATGTTGATCGGACAGAGGCGGCAGCATCCCCCCCGGACACTGCGCGACCTGAATAAAAAGGAGACCAGCATGAGTCGTTGGAAACAGCTTTGCGCGGTTCTGGCGCTGGGCGCCGCGGTGGCGGCCCTGCCCGGCGAGGCTTCGGCCCAGCAGGCCCCGGCCCAGCCTGCGGCCCAGGCCGCCGCCCCGGCAAAACCGCCGGTGGTGCGCGCCCGGGACCTGATGACCCCCCAGGAGCGTCAGGCCTATCGCCAGTCGATGCGCGCTGCCCGCAGCGATCCGGCCCGCCAGACCCAGTTGCGCAACCAGATGCGGGAAACCCTGCGTCAGCGCGCCACCGCCCGGGGCGCCGTGCTCGCCGAGCCGGCCTTCCGCAGTCCGGCAATGGCGGCCAAGGATAGCGCGCGCCCCGAGAAGCGGCCGGCTACTCCGCCCCGGGCGCCGTAAGGCTCCGGCGGTCAGGGCATTAGGGCAGGGGAGCGGCGGTTCCGTTTCCCTGCTGACCGCCGCCGGGCAACCACGACAGGTTGCCATTGCTGGGGGCCGGAAACGGTGTCGGCGCATTGCGGGGCGCCGAGACGCTGTCGAGCAGGCTGGTCCAGCCCAGCAATACCACCGGAGCCATCGCCTGCCCGATGTAGCAGGCGCTGGAAAATACGAAAGCGACCGCCGCCGAAGCCTCGAGCACCAGCCGGGGTGACAGCGCGCCCTGCAGACTGAGCCCCAGCGCCGCCGGCCCGCCCATCAGCCCGACCATCCCCGCTCCGACCCCGACCGAAGCCAGGGCGCAGCCGATGCCGCCAATCTCGCCTTCGGTGAAGGGCGAGGCCAACTGATCGAACACCGGCGGCATGCGCGGGGCCTGCGCCGAGGCCGGCGCGGCCGAAAGCGCGAACAGGGCGGTCGCCAGCGCAACAGCGGTAACAGACCGGGCAGCAATCATGACGAAACCCCTTGACGGCAGGGTGGGACAGACGGCCCCACCCTACCCCAAGCCCGTGGCGCAGGCAATGCGCATGGCTCCGGACGGTTCCCGCCTGCTACCTCTTCTTGGGCCGGCGCAGATCGATCTCGACCCCGGGTTCGCCGGTGAACTCGACCACGATGTCCTCGTTGCGGACGATGAACTGGCAGGCCAGCCGGTAGGGCGGCGGCACATGCTCGTTCTCGGCCTTGTCAAGCCAGGCCTTGGTCAGCTTGCCGTTGACGCTGAGGGTCAGCTTTTCCTTTTCGGTCAGGTCGACCGCCAGCGGCGCCTTGGTCCCCAGCACCGTGACCTTGACCAGACACGAGCCGCAGTTGCCATCCTGGCACTGACAGGGAATCGGGATTTTGTGCGTCTTGGCGAGTGCCAGCAGGGTGCTGGTGTCACCGGCTTTGGCATAGACGGTGACGTTCTTGTCCATGGTCAGGCCGGCGAATGTGACGTTGGCCATCGAATACCCTCCAGAGGCGGTTGCAACGGTGCTCCGGCGGGTCTCAAGCAAAAGGAATGCCAGCGGCAAAACCCCTGAAACGCTGTGGATTTGCGATCGGCCCTGTCGGGTGTCGGACGCGGCCTGTTGGGGATGCGACAGTCCGCTACCGCGTCGGCACCGGCGGGTTCTGGGAGTAGTCGTAAAAGCCGCGGCCGGTTTTGCAGCCGAGCCAGCCGGCTTCGACATATTTGACCAGCAGCGGGCACGGGCGATACTTGCTGTCGGCGAGGCCCTCATAGAGCACCTGCATCACCGAGAGCACGGTATCGAGGCCGATGAAGTCGGCCAGTTGCATCGGCCCCATCGGGTGGTGGGCGCCGAGCTTGAGCGCGAGGTCGATCGAGCTGACCGTGCCCACGCCCTCGTAAAGGGTATAGATCGCCTCGTTGATCATCGGCAGCAGGATGCGGTTGACGATGAAGGCCGGGAAATCCTCGGCACTGGCCGCGGTCTTGCCCAGCTTGGCCACCACGTCCCTGGCCTGGGCGAAGGTGTCCTCGTCGGTGGCGATGCCGCGGATGATCTCCACCAATTCCATCACCGGCACCGGATTCATGAAGTGCAGACCGACGAACTTCTGCGGCCGGTCGGTCACCGCCGCGAGACGGGTGATCGAGATCGACGAGGTGTTGGTGCCGATCAGCGCCGAGGGTTTGAGGTGGGCGCAGAGTTTCTTGAGAATATCGCGCTTGACCGGTTCGCTCTCGGTTGCAGCCTCGACCACCAGATCGCAGTCGCCGAAGATGTCGTAGTCGGTGCCGGTGGCGATGCGCGCGCGCGCCGCCTCCCGCTCCACCGCCTTGAGCCGGCCCTTGCCGACCTGCCGGTCGAGGTTGGAGCCGATTTTGGCGACGGCCCTGGCCAGCGCGTCGCCGGACAGATCCAGCAGCCTGACCTGATAGCCGGCGACGGCGCAGACCTGGGCGATTCCGGTGCCCATCTGGCCGGCGCCGATGACGCCGATCTTATCAATCATGGCTCAACCCCTTCCCGGTACGGGCAACATCCTCGGGCCGGCCCGGCCCGGCCGTCTTATCCCAGCGCCTGGATCAACTCCGGCACCGCCTTGAAGAGATCGGCGACCAGTCCGTAGTCGGCAACCTGAAAGATCGGCGCCTCCTCGTCCTTGTTGATGGCGACGATCACCTTCGAGTCCTTCATGCCGGCAAGATGCTGAATCGCACCCGAGATGCCGACCGCGATGTAGAGTTCCGGCGCCACCACCTTGCCGGTCTGACCGACCTGGGCATCGTTGGCGATGAAGCCGGCGTCGACCGCGGCCCGCGAGGCGCCGATGGCGGCATTCAGCCGGTCGGCCAGCGCCTCCAGCAGCCTGAAGTTCTCGGCCGAGCCGACGCCGCGGCCACCGGCCACCACCACCCGGGCCGAAGTCAGTTCCGGGCGCTCGGACTTGGACAGCTCCTGACCGACGAACACGGCCAGACCGGAGTCGCCGCCCGCGGCCACCGCCTCGATCACCGCGCCGCCGCCGCTGGCCGCCGCCGGCTCGAAGGCGGTGCCGCGCACGGTCAGAACCTTGATCGGGTCGGTCGACTGCACGGTGGCGATGGCGTTGCCGGCATAGATCGGGCGCTGAAAGGTGTCGGCGCTCTCGATGGCGGTCACCTCGGAAATCTGCGCCACATCGAGCAGAGCCGCGACCCGCGGCGCCAGATTCTTGCCGACCGAGGTCGCGGGCGCCAGGACATGGCCGTAGCCGCCCCGGGCCAGCCCGACCACCAGTGGCGCCAGCGTCTCGGCAAAGCCGTGGCCATAGTCCGGCGCATCGGCGAGCAGCACCTTGGTCACACCGGCGACCCGGGCGGCGGCTTCGGCCACGGCGGCGCAGCCGGACCCGGCGACCAGCAGATGGACCTCGCCGCCCAACCTGGCGGCCGCCCCGAGGGTGGTCAGGGTCGCCGATTTGAGGACGGCGTTGTCATGTTCGGCGATTACCAGGATGGCCATGTCAGATCACCCGCGCTTCGTTCTTGAGTTTCTCGACCAGGGCCTCGACCGAGGCGACCTTGATGCCGCCCTTGCGCCTGGGCGGTTCGGCCACCTTCAGCGTCTTGAGCCGGGGCGTGAGATCGACGCCGAGATCGCCGGGCGACAGCGCCGCGATCGGCTTCTTTTTGGCCTTCATGATATTGGGCAGCGAGGCGTAGCGCGGCTCGTTCATGCGCAGATCGACGGTGATCACCGCCGGCAGCTTGAGCCGCACCGTCTCCAGGCCGCCATCGACCTCGCGGGTGACGGTGGCCTGACCATCGGCGATGACCAGCTTCGAGGCGAAGGTGCCCTGGGCCCAGCCCAGCAGGGCCGCCAGCATCTGGCCGGTCTGATTGCAATCGTCGTCGATCGCCTGCTTGCCCAGAATCACCAGATCCGGCTTCTCGCGCCCGACGATCGCCACCAGCGCCTTGGCCACCGCCAGCGGCTGGAGTTCAAGGTCGCTGACGACGTGAATGCCGCGATCGGCGCCCATGGCCAGGGCGGTGCGGATCGTCTCCTGCGCCGCCTGGACGCCGAGGCTGACCACGATCACGTCGGTGGCGATGCCGGCCTCCTTGAGGCGCACCGATTCTTCGACCGCGATCTCGTCGAAGGGGTTCATCGACATCTTGACATTGGCGGTCTCGACGCCTGAACCATCCGGTTTGACGCGGATTTTGACGTTGTAATCGACGACACGCTTGACGGGAACAAGGACTTTCATCGGTCACCCTTCGGCCGGCGGATTCGGTCGCACCATAGATTTTGGCACCCCCCCTGTCAATCGACCAACCGGCTCGGCACAGGGCAATCGGGCGAACGAGGCGGTGACACGGGCTGAAAGGTCTGAATCTATCGGCATCCTCTGTTCTGACGGGGAGGGAGCGATAGACTCGGCGGGCGCATTTGGAGAGGTTGTTGTTTTCATGGAGTATTTTAGAGATATTGCTGACCATCGGCCATTGATCAAGGTTATTTGCCCGCTCGACGAGGCGCTGCTGCTGAGCCTGCCGGTGGTGTTGACTTCGCCACCGTCCGTGACAATTATCCAGCGTGTTCCCTCCGGACAAGGTCCCGTCATGATCCTCTATTCGCTGCGCTGCGACTGCGGCCACGAGTTCGACCAGTGGTTCGACAACATGGCTGATTATGAGAGCCGCACCGGCGAGGGCGCGCTGAGTTGCCCGACCTGCGGCGGCCATCACGTGGTCAAGGCGATCATGGCGCCCCGGCTCGGCAAATCCCAGGCCGCGCCGCCGCCGCCGCCCTGCGGCGCGCCGTCCTGCGGCAATGCCGGCGCCTGTCCGATGATGGGACAGTTCTGATCGCCGCGGCGCCGGCGGCCGGGCTCAGGCCTGCCGCCGGCCGCGACCGCGCAGATCGCCGGCCAGGGCATCGAGCAGGGTCATCAGGGCCTTCGAGTTTTCCGTCATGGTGCCGAGGGCCTGCTGGACGCCGGCGGGGTTGCCGCTCTCGTTCTGGCGCAACGCCGTGCGGGCCGCCTCGTGCACCGCGGCGTGGGGCGCCGCGATGGCGGCGAAGGCCGGGCTTTTTCGGACCGCCGGTTCCTGGATGCCATCATACCACTTGCCGAGCCGGCACTGGTGATGGTCGGGCAGGGTGTCGGCGGTGGCGTCGCCGTGACCGGCCAGCGAGTCGTCGACCCGCTTGCGGAAATTGACGTGGTCGATCTTGGTCGCCTCGACCAGGGCGATGTGCCGGGTCATCGAGGTGGCGCCGCGGCGGGAGTCGGTGATGAAGAAGGCCATCAGGTCCTTGAGATCGCGGGCCTGCCCGGCCATCGACTGGGCGGCGGCGGTGGTTTCCTCGACCAGGGCGGCGTTCTTCTGGGTCATTTCGTCGAGTTGAGCCACCGCCGAGTTGATCTCGTCAATCGCCGAGGCCTGTTCGGCGCTGGCGGTGGCCATCTCCTCGATCATCGCCGCCACCTGATTGACGCCGCTGACGATGCCGCCGAGTGCGCTGCCCGCCTTCTGCACCATCTCGACGCCGTCGTGAACCTGGGTATCGCTGGCGGTGATCAGCAGCTTGATTTCCTTGGACGCCTGCGCCGAGCGCTGGGCCAGCACCCGGACCTCCTGCGCGACCACGGCGAAGCCCTTGCCGGCGTCGCCCGCCCGGGCGGCCTCTACCGCGGCATTGAGGGCCAGCAGATTGGTCTGGAAGGCGATCTCATCGATCACGCCGATGATCTCGGTGATCTTGCGGCTGGCCTGTTCGATGCGCTTGATCGAGGTCACCGCCTGCTCCGCGAGCTGGCCGCCGTGCTCGGCCGCCTGCTTGGCCTTGCCGGCCATGCGGTTGGCCTCGAGGGCGTTGTCGGCATTGCTGCGCGTCGTGGCGCCCAGTTCCTCCATCGCCGCCGCGGTTTCCTCGAGGTTCGAGGCCTGCTGTTCGGTGCGGTCGGCCAGATCGGCGCTGCCGGCCGAGACTTCGGCCGAGGCGTTGCTCATGGCCTGGGTGGCCTGGGTGATGCGCCCGACCACTTCGGCCAGCTTGACGGCGGTGGCGTTGTAGTCGTCCTTGAGTCGGAGGAAGACGCCCTCGTAGCGCTTGTCGATGCGCTGGCTGAGGTCGCCGTTGGCCAGGGTGCTGAGCGCCGCGGCCAGCTCCTCGGAGACCTCGGAGACAGTCAGCGCGATGCCGTTGATGCCCTCGCTGATCGCCCGGAAGAAGCCGGTCTTGCCCTCAAGGGTGATGCGGCGCGAGAGATCGCCATGAAGCGCGCCCTCGACGATGGCCTTGATCTCGGCCTCGATCGCCAGCTCCTCGGTCAGGTCGCGCCATTCGAGCACGGCGCCGAGCCGGACTCCGCGCCGGCTGACCACCGGATTGGCCGTTACCCGGAAGGTCCGGCGCCCGATACGCATCTCATCGGTGAGAGTCGCTGTGAGGGCGGCGAGGGTGCGCTGCTGCGCCTCCGACTGGCCGGGCAGGTGCCGGTAAGGGAGGCCGGTCAGCGCGCCGGCATCGAAATCGGGCGCAACCGCCCGGAGGTCGTTCTCGGCGGCGCGGAACATCCGGACCAGGGCCGGGTTGACCGAGGTGATGTCACCGGTGGTGTCGGTCATCATGACGTTGGCCGTGACCTGATCGAGGCCGCAGCCGGCGCGCACCGCGACGGTCGAGACATCCTTGAAGGTGTTGACCGCCCGGGCCATCTCGGCCAGTTCGTCCCGGCCGCCGGTGTAGGGCACGCTGACCTCAAGGTGTCCCTCGGCGAGGTCCACCATCACTTTACGCACGCCCTCGACCGGCCGGATGATGCTGCCCGAGATCACGCGCGCGCAAAGGAGGCCGATCAGCAGCGCCGCCAGCGAGAGCGCGACCGATACCGTCACCGCGGCGGTCACGGCGTCGTCGGTCTGGGCGAGCAGCCCGGTGTTGCGGGCGATCTGGGCGTCGCGCAGCCGGGCCGCCTTCTCGGCGAATTCGGTGCCAAGGCCGGCCAGCGTGCCGAACACCGTCTCGTCAAAGGTTCGGGTCAGGGTCCGGGCCTCGCCGAAGCGCTGCTGATACGCGGCGGCGGCGCTGGCGGCGGCGGTCAGCAGGGTCCGGATTTCGGAGCCGGTCACCTGGGCCTGCAACCCGGCTACGGTCTTGCGGAAGAGGGTGATCTGCTCAGCGGCCGAGTCGGCGAAGCGAGGCTCGGCCTTGGCGGTAAAGCGGGCGGCCCAGTAGCGCGCCATGGCAAAGGCGTTCTGCGCCACTCCGGCCTGGGCCGCCAGCGCCGTATTTCCTTCGGCCAGCGCCCGCGTCACCACTTCGGTGATGCCGGCATTCAGGGCCGTGCCGATGGTGTCCATGGTCTGGGTGATCATCTGCTCGCGCTCGGCGCGCAGGGACACCGCCTGTCCGAGACCGGCGCCGTAGCGGCTGACCAGCTCGCGCAGCTCGGTCAGCATCTGGCGACGGTCGGCGGCCTTGGTCCGGGCGATCAGGGCGTCGAGGGTGTCGCCGATGCTTGTGATCAGCGCCCGCGCCCGGGCCAGCGCCGCCTCGTCGCCGCTGTCGGCGAAGAGCACCACCCGGCGCCGCATCTCGGCGACATCGGCCGCGACCCCGACGGTCTCGATGGTGTTGGCGGCGACCCGGGCATAGTCCCTGAGGCCGTCGGCGCCGTGGCGAAGATTGATCACCGCGACCACGGCGACCGCAACCAGAAGCGCCAGCACGACGGCGAAGCCGGAATTGATCCGGGTTCCGACCCGGTAGCGCTCGAAGAAACCGACGTTCGCCATGACCGCTCCTGGATGGTCCGAATTTTTCCGCTCTGATACCAGATCTGTGACAGGCCCGAAATCATCCATACGATGTATAGGGACATCAATGACGGCGGTTCAATCCGCTCCCGACAAGGCGGGGGGCAGCCCGGTGATCGCCGGGGCGGCACCGCACAGCCGGCAGTGGGGATCGCGCGGCACCCTGATCTTGCGAAAGGTGGCCGACAGCGCGTCGATCAACAGCAGGTTGCCGGACAGGCTGTCGCCGATCCCCAGCACCTCCTTCAGCACCTCGACGGCCTGAAACGAGCCGACGGCCCCGGCCAGGGCGCCGAACACCCCGCCCTCGGCGCAGCTCGGCACCAGCCCCGGCGGCGGCGGTTCGGGAAACAGGCAGCGATAGCAGGGGTGGGCCGGGCCGGCATGGGGCTTAAAAGTCGAAATCTGGCCCTCGAAGCGCAAAATCGCCGCCGAAACCAGGGTCTTGCCGGCAAAAAAGCAGGCGTCGTTGATCAGGAAGCGGGCGGTGAAATTGTCGGTGCCGTCGGCGATCACGTCGTAGCCGGCGATCAGCGCCGCGGCGTTGGCCGTGCTCAGCCGGGTCTGGTGGGTCTCGACCCGGACCTCGGGGTTGATCGCCCGGATGCGCAGCGCGGCGCTCGCGACCTTGGGCTGGCCGAGAGCGGCGCCGTCGTGGATCACCTGACGCTGGAGATTGGAGAGATCGACGACATCCGGGTCGACCACTCCCAGGGTACCGATGCCGGCGGCGGCGAGGTAGAGCAGCAGCGGCGAGCCCAGCCCGCCCGCGCCGACCACCAGCACCCGCGCTCCGAGCAGGCGCTCCTGGCCGGTGCCGCCGACCTCGGGCAGCATGATATGACGGGCGTAGCGCTCAAGCTGGTGGTCGGTGAAGTCGATCATCGGGGGCTTCGGCCGGCAGGCAGGGAACTTCAGCGATTGGCTCCCGGCACCCACAGCACGTCGGCCCGGCCCTGGTCGTTGACGACGCGGCCGAGCACGAACAGGTGGTCCGAAAGACGGTTGATGTATTGCAGGGCCGGGGCCGCCACCGGCTCGTGTTCGGCGAGGGCGGTGATCTCGCGCTCGGCCCGGCGGGCGATGGTGCGGGCCAGATGCAGCAAGGCGCCGGCCGGCGAGCCGCCGGGCAGAATGAACGAATCGAGGGCCGGCAGTCCGGCGTTGAGGGCGTCGATCTCGCGCTCCAGCCGTTCGACCTGGGCCGGGATGATGCGCAGCGGCGGATATTGCGGCGCCTCCTCGTGGGGGGTGCAGAGGTCGGCGCCGAGGTCGAAGAGATCGTTCTGGATGCGCGCCAGCATGGCGTCGACCTCGGGCTGGCCGCCGGTGTGCAGGCGGGCGAGGCCAAGCACGGCATTGGCCTCGTCGACGGCGCCATAGGCCGCAACCCGCTGATCGTGCTTGGCGACCCGCCGGCCGTCGCCGAGCGAGGTCTGGCCGCGGTCGCCGCCGCGGGTATAGATGCGTGTGAGCTTCACCATGACGGCGGTTTTATCAACTCCCGGCCGTCATGGCGAGCCCGATCGGGGACGGGTCTGCCGATCCGCCTACCAGCCATGCTGCATGCGGTGGCCACCCTGGCCGCGGCCAGGGCCGTGAGTGCCGAGGGGCAGGGTGTCGGCGATCTTCTGCTGTTCGGGGGTCAGGGTCTTATAGAATTCGTCGAGGGCCGGGCGCAGGGTCTGGAGGTGGCTGAGCCGGGCCTGGGCCAGCTGTTCGTCGCGGGCCAGACGGTCGGGCAGGCTGGTCGGGGCCGGCTTGTCCTTGAGGTCGCCGCACATCAGCGTGGTCATGCTCTGGTGAGCGGCGGTGGCGGCGGCAACGACCTTGCTCCAGCCCGTCTTTTGAGCCTCGGTGAGCTTGAGCCGGGTTTCGGCGAAGGCCAGGGTTGCGGCGTGGTGGGCGTCGGCGGTCTCGCACATCTTCGCCATGTGCTGCTGGCGCCGGTCACGGCCGGCGCCGTCGTCCTGGCCGCCCTGCTGTCTCATCATGCCCATGCCGGGGCCGGGACCCATGCCCATGCCGGGGCCGGGACGGGTGATCTGATCCCCGGGCTGGGCCTGGGCCAGCCGGATGGAGTCACCGGATGGCCCGGCGGCGATCGCCGGAACCGCCAGAACCAGAGCCAGTCCCGCGAGGGCCAGAGTCAACGGACCGCGTTTCATGGGGGATACTCCTTGAGAAGGGGGAAATGAGAGAATGATTGGCCGGATGGCGTGACCGGAAGATGGGGTACCGGCATTGCCGCTTGATGTCGGGTTCGGCGAGAACTGTAACAGCCGGTAACCAGCGCCGGAACGGCAAACCGCCGTTACAAAATCGTTCTTTCCCCCGGGCCGGCCGCTGTCCGATAGTCGGGTCATGGATCGCATGCCTCACATTCTGGTCGTGGACGACGATCGCGAGATTCGCGTGCTGTTGACCCGCTTTCTCGGCGGGCACAGCTATCGCGTCTCCGCGGCCAAGGACGGCGCCGAGATGGCCAGGATCATCGAAGCCGGCCGGATCGATCTCATCATTCTCGACGTCATGCTGCCGGGGGAGGATGGCTTCTCGCTCTGCCGCCGGCTGCGGGCATCCTCGGCGACTCCGATCATCATGCTCACCGCGGCCGGCGACGAGACCGACCGCATCGTCGGCCTGGAGATGGGGGCCGACGATTATCTCGGCAAGCCGTTCAATCCGCGCGAACTGCTGGCCCGGATCAAGGCGGTGCTGCGCCGGTCCGGCGGGCCGGGGGCACCGCTCTCGGCGGCCGAGGACGGCCTTGGCGCCGGCGGCCGGGTGCTGGCGTTCGAAGGCTGGCGGCTTGACATGGCGCGGCGCGAGCTGCATTCGCCCGAGGGCGTGCTGATCCAGCTCAGTGCCGGAGAATTCGACCTCCTGGTCGCCTTCGCCGAGCATCCCCAGCGGGTGCTCAACCGCGACCAGCTGCTCGACATCACCCGTGGCCGCGCCGCGGCACCCTTTGACCGCAGCATCGATGTTCAGGTCAGCCGCCTGCGCCGCAAGATCGAGGCCGACGCCGCCGAACCGTTGCTGATCAAGACCGTGCGCGGCGGCGGCTATCTCTTTGCCGCCACCGTCAGGCTGGAGAGATGAGCCCGAAATGGTCGTGAGTCCGAAATGGTCGTGGCGGCGGCTGGTGCCCGACGGCATCGCCGCACGCATGGCGCTGACGGTGGTGCTGGCGCTGCTGCTGACCCAGGCGGTGAGTGCGCTGGTCTATCTTACCGACCGTGGCCGTGACCGGCCGATGCACAGCCAGGGCGAGCTGATCCAGCGGACGATCTCGGTGGTTCAGCTGGTCGAGGCGACCCGGCCCGAGGAGCGGCCGCGGGTGGTCGGCGCCCTCGACGATCCGGTGCTGGGGGTGGCGTGGCTGCCCGGCCGTCCGAGCTTCGATTCGGACCACCTCGTGCCGCCGCCGCCGCCGCTCAGGCACCATCTGGCCGCGGCCCTCGGCGGACCGGAGCGGGAGATCATCGCCGAGCGGCGGCGCGTGCCGGTGCTGACCCCGGCGGCCGGGCCGCTTGCCGACCAGGATATGCACCGGGTGCGTATGCTCAGGGTCGGGGTTGCCCTGGCCGACGGCAGCTGGCTGGTGTTTTCCGCCACTCACGCTCCCGACGGCTCGTTCCGTCTCGCCCGCTTCGCGCTCTGGATGACCCTGATCGCGCTGGTGGTGACCGGGCTGTCGCTGTGGGCGGCGCGCCGGCTGACCGCGCCGCTGGCCGCTTTTGCCGCCGCGGCCGAGCGTCTCGGCGTCGATGGCGGCTCGGCGCCGCTGCCCGAGGCCGGGCCGCGCGAGCTGCGCGCCGCCACCCATGCCGTCAACCGCATGCAGGAGCGGCTTTCCCGCTATGTCGAGGACCGCACCCGGATGATCGCCGCGATCAGCCATGATCTGCGCACGCCGCTGACCCGGTTGCGCCTCCGCGCCGAGTTCATCGACGACCCCGAGACCCAGCGCAAGATGATGGCGGATCTGGCCGAGATGGAGGCGATGATCAATGCCACGCTGGCCTTCGCCCGCGACGATGCCCGGCGCGAGCAGCGGGTGCAGGCCGATCTTGCCGATCTGCTCCAGAGCCTGATCGACGATCGCAACGACGCCGGCCAGGAGGCCGGCTACCAGGGGCCGGGTCACCTGACCCTGACCTGCAGTCCGGTGGCCATGCGCCGGGCCTTTGCCAATCTGATCGACAACGCCATCAACTATGGCGGCCGGGCCGACGTCACGGTGTCGACGGTGCCGGGGCACGCCGTGGTCGAGATCGACGATGCCGGTCCCGGCATTCCCGAGGCCGAACGGGAGAAGGTCTTCCATCCGTTCTATCGCCTGGAGGAGTCGCGCTCGCGCGATACCGGCGGCACCGGCCTCGGCCTCTCAGTGGCCCGGACCATCATTCGCGGTCACGGCGGCGACATCACGCTGACCAATCTCGCCGAGGGCGGCCTGCGGGCGCGGGTGACGCTGCCGCGTTGACCGGCGCGGCTCAGGGCGCGGGCGGCGGCAGCTCGTCGCTGGCCACCACGATCATGCCCACCGGCCACAGCGACAGCCCGGCCAGCTTGAGATGGGCCCAGGCAAAGGGCAGGCCGATGATCGTGACCGCGAAGGCGAGGGCGATCGCGAGATGCTCGAGGGCCAGCCACCAGCCGGCCAGCAGCAGCCAGATGATGTTGCCGACCACCCCGAGCGGGCCGGTGTCGAGGGTTTCGTGGCCTTCGAGCCGGTCGCGCCGGACCACGGTGCGCCCGAACGGCACCAGGGCGTAAGCGGCGAGGGTGAAGGCCGAGCGCGTCCAGGGCAGGCCGATGATGGTCAGGGCCATGATCAGCCCGGCGATCACCCAGCCCAGCGCCATCCAGAGGCCGCCGAACACGATCCACAAGACATTGAGCAGCAGGCTGACGGGAGACATGGGCGGGTGTCCTCTGGGCTCGGGTGGCAGACGGCGACGGGACTCAGGGCGGCGGGCCGGCGAGCAGCTCTTTGCGTAAATGGTCCTGCAGGGCGCCGGTGTCGATGGTGCGTTGCGGCCGGTCGAAGCCGCCGGCGACGATGACGCCGATCGGCGGCAGCGGCGGCTGATGGTCGGGGTGGAGGTGAAGGGCGAGATTGAGCAGGCGGTCGGGCAGGTCGACGGTGCCCTCGGCCTCGCCGCTGCCCGCGGCAGCGCCGAGGCGCAGTCCGGTGCCGGCAGCGATGCCGTTTTCGATGGTGAAGGCGCCGTCCAGCCGTTCGAACGGCGTCTCGCCCTCGGCCTCGCCGTGGCCGAGGCTCAGGCGGGCGGCGACGTCCTCGGGCAGGCGCAGGCTGGCGATGCGCTGGCCGAGTCCCGGGAGATCGACCCCGCGCAGCCGGCCGCCGCCGACGGCGAAACGGCCGGCGCCGGAGAGAGAGCCGATCAGGGCCAGTTCGCTGTCGCCGGCGCAGGTCAGCCCGGCCTCAAGATCGAGAGTGCCGGCGACGACGTCGACGGTGCGCGGTGCCGTGCGTTCGTCAAAGAAGCCGCGGTCGAAGCGGGCGCCGGTCAGGTTAAGGGTCAGCGCCGCTTCGCCGGTTCCGCTCCGGGTCAGGGCCAGCCGGCCGCCGGCCTTCAGCCGCCCGCCCATCAGATCGCCCTCGAGACGCTCGAGGGTGAGGATGCCGCCCGAGAGGCGGGCGCCGAGGTCGGCCCCGCCCAGCCGTCGTCCGGCCAGGGTCAGGCCGGCGGCGCTGAGGGTCAGCCGGCCGTCGAGGCCGCCGAGCCAGCCGAAATCGAGTCGGTCCACCGACCAGCGGCGCAGTGCCGGCCGCGGGGTCTCGGGCCACAGCCGGTCGAGCCGCACCTCGCCGGTTTCGAGCCCGAGTTCGAAGGACGGCCGCTCGCCGGCCAGTTCGATCAACCCCTCGCCCTTCAACGCCGTGCCGGCCACGCTGCCGTGCAGCGCCGAGAGCCGCCAGCGGCCATCCTCGCGCGCCAACTCGCCCGAGATCGCGGTCGGCCCGGGGTCGCTGTCGGCGCTGACGGCGATGGCGAGGCGGGAGCCGTCGCCGGCCAGATGACCGCCGAGTTTCAGCGCGCCGAGCCGGCGCAGCGGCGGTGGCAGCGCCAGCCCCAGCGCCCGTTCGGCGGCGGCGAGCGAGGCGGTTTCGATGCCGAAGCCGACATCGATGCCGCGCAGCGGCTCCAGCCCGCTGAGGCCGCCGCGCAGGCTGAGGCTGAAGCCGGCGAGATCGGCGATCCGCGCCGTGTGCAAGGTCAGCCTGCCGCGGTCGCTGGTGGCGTCGAGTTCGAGGCCGAGCATGGCTAACCCGCCCAGGGTCAGCCGGCCGAGCCGGGCGCTGACGGCAAGATCGAGGCCGGCCAAACGGCTGGCGAGGCCGGCGGCGAGCGCGCGCGCTTCGGGCAGCGGCTGACCGCCCCGGTAGGCGTCGAGGTCGAGATGGTCGGCTTCCAGCCCGGCGCTGAGTTGGGGCCGCCCCTGATCGCGATAGCGGAGCCAGCCGCCGGCGCGGCTGATGTCGAGCCGGAGATCGAGGCCGGACAGCTCGAGGTCGCCGGCGCGGCCGCGCAGCCGGCCGGCGACCGAAGCCCGGCGCAGGCGGTCGCCGGCGATGCCCGAACTCTCGATCTCGAGCCGGTCGAGCAGCAGGCGCAAATTGTCGGTGCTGGCCTCGAAGCGGAGATCGGCCCGCGCCGGCCCGTCCTCGGCGTTAATCAGGTTGCCCGAAACCGTCAGCTCGGAGCCGCCCGGCCCGAGCGCGCCGAGGCGCTCCAGGGTGAGGGCGCCGCCGGCCAGCCGGGCGCGCAGCCCGGCCTGACGCAGCACGCCCCGTCCCACCGCCAGGGCATCGACGCCGAGGTCGAGGCCGGCCGTGAGGTCCGCCGGCAGCCTGATGCCGGTGAGATCGGGCGCCACAGCCAGCCAGGGACCGAGGTCCAGCTTGCCCGCCGTCAGTTTCAGCTCGAGGGCCGGCGGTTGCCCGGTGGCCAGGGTCAGGCGGGCGTTGCCCGCGACCATGGCGTCGCCCGACTGCAGTTCCATGCCGGTCAGGCTGACCGCCTTGCGGGCGGCGTCGAGGGCGGCATGGAGGCTGAAGGGTTGGTCGGGCGACGGCAGCGCCAGCCCGAAGGCGGCGAAGACCGGGGCCAGGGCGCCGCTGGTCTCGGCCCGGAGGTCGCCCTGCAACCGCGGCTCGCCGCCGCCGGTGACCAGCCCGGCGAAATGCAGCGCGGTGGTGCCGTCGAGGGTGGCCAGGGCGAGACGGACCGGTGTCGAGGCGCCGTCGCCGATCACTCCGGTCGCGGCTTCAAGGGTCAGGGGCAGGCCGGCGCTCTCGCCCCGGCCGACTAGTTCGATGGGACCGGCCAGACTGGCGGCGCTGATCCGGGCATGAAGGCCGGTGAAGCGGTAGCGGCGGCCCCCGGCATCGTCGCGCCAGATCAGGGTCCCGTCGTGAATCTCGATGCGGTCGAGGCGGGTGGCGCGCGGCACCGGCATGTCCCCGGCGCCGTCCAGCGGCGGCATCCAGCCGCGCCGGCCGTCGGCCAGGGTTTCCAGGGTCAGCTCGGGCTGCTCCAGGGCGATGTGCTCGACTTCGATTCGGCCGCCGAACAGCGGCAGCAGCGCCACCCGGGCATCGAGCCGGCCGAGGCGCAGGAGATCGGGCTCGGCGCCGCCGGGCAGGCCGCCGATCCGCACCCCCGACACCGACAGCGTCGGCACCGGCAGCACGGAAAAGCGGACGTCACCGTCCAAGGAAACCTCGCGCCCGGTGATCGAGCGCAGGCCTTCGGTGATCGGTGCCTTGAAGCGGTTCCAGTCGACGGCGCCCGGGACGATCAGCACGCCGGCAAAGGCCAGCCCCAGCACCGAGAGAATGAACAGGAACAGCGTCTTCACGAGAAAAAATCCAAAAGTGGCCCGGCAAGGCTTGCGTCGGCGCCGGCTTGCGCTAAGCTAGTGGGTCGGGATACCGGACGCAACGGATCGTTCCGGTTCCGGGTGTCAGGATATGTCCCATCCGTAGGGTTCGGGACAGGATCCTCGGGCAGAGGAGGCAGGCATGGGCGAGATCGTCAACCTCAACCGCTATCGCAAGCTGCGCGAGCAGCGGCTGCGCGAGCAGGAAGCGGGTCTCAACCGCGTCCGCACCGGCCGGACCCGGACCGAAAAGCAGGCCGAGCGCAGCAGCCACGACCGCGCCCGCCGCGACCTTGACGGCAAGAAGTTCGACGAGCCGGCCTGAGCCAGGGCGCCCGGACGCGAGAGGGCGGCGCGAGATAGCGATTGCGTGCTCGGTTGCTCGGGCGGTATGGTGTGCTCGCGCGGTTCGGGGCGGCGACGCTCCGGGGGCGCGGAATGACTCCCGGCAATGACCTTCCGTAGATGACATGGTCGATGAACCCACAGGATTGAGACACCCGGAAGTCCAGGCCCTCTGCGCGTTCTGGCTGAAGCAGTGCCCGGAGGGGGGGCTGCCGCTGGGGTCGGACATGGAACCGGCGGACCTTCGCCGCTGGCTGCCCAATCTGCTGATCATGCACGTCCACGCCAATGGCGAGTTCTTCTATTCCTATTACGGCCGCTCGCTGGCCCGGGCCTTTGGCGAGAGCCGGCTCGGTCAGACCCTCAACGATCTGCCCGAGGCGGTGCGCGACATCCTGCGCCAGGAATATGAGCTGGTGTGCCGGCAGCGCTCGCCGCTTCATCGCATTTACACCGCCACCTTCAGCGGCGTAAAGCAGACCTGGGAGCGGGTGGTGCTGCCGTTATCGACCGATGGCCAGGCCATCGACAAGTTGCTGGTCGCCGCTTACGAGCTGTAGCAGCCCCCCCCAAAGGAGCCCGGTGAAATAGCCCGATGAAACCGAGCATTCCCTACCGTCCGGCCTATACCGAGAAGTCGCGCATCGCCACCGTTGACGAGTTCAACATCTGGTGCGCGCTCAACGACCAGCCGTTCAATCTGATCCAGCATGTCTGGCCCGACGGCATGGTCGAGTGGGACCTGGAGCTGAATCCCGGCACCCTTGAGGCTGAGATCGTCTATGGCACCGGTCAGGACGACGGCACGATGGCGGTGATTTCGGCCTTCGCCTTTCTCGCCGGCGCCGAATGGGCCGACGAGCGCCACGCCGCCGCCGGTCTCGACGACGATGACGATGACGACGAAGCGCCACCCGCCGTGCCGGCCGCCGCCGGCTCCGCGCCCTTTCGTGCCGACGCGCCGCTAGCCGCCGCCGGCGACGGGGACGCCGACGAAGTCGAAGACGAAGACGAAGACGAGGTTCCGGTCGCCGTGGCCGTTGTGGTGCCGGAGCTGGTGATCGCCGCCCCGGCCGCGATCGCACCGGCCGCCGGCAGCGGCGCCCAGTTGCCGCCGATCAGCCGTCTGCAGACGCCGAAGGCCCGCCCGGCCCAGGCGGTGGACGAGGCCGTGCTGGCGCGCAACGCCCGCAATCTCGAGACCGTGCTGCGCAACTTCCGCATCCGCGGCGAGATCATGGAGGTCCGTCCCGGCCCGGTGGTCACGCTCTACGAACTGGAACCGGCGCCCGGCACCAAATCCTCGACCGTCATCAACCTCACCGACGACATCGCGCGCTCGATGAGCGCCACCGCCTGCCGCATCGCCATCGTGCCCGGCCGCAGCGTGATCGGCATCGAGCTGCCCAATCCGGTGCGCGAGATGGTTTATCTCCGCGAGATGATGGAGGCCGAAGCCTTCCGCAGCACCACGGCGCGGCTGGCGCTGGTGCTGGGCAAGGATATCGGCGGCGAACCCGTGATCGCGGATCTGGCCCGCATGCCCCATCTGCTGATCGCCGGCACCACCGGCTCGGGCAAGTCGGTCGGCATCAACACCATGATTCTGTCGCTGCTCTACCGGCTGACCGCCGACCAGTGCCGCTTCATCATGGTCGATCCCAAGATGCTGGAGCTGTCGGTTTATGACGGCATCCCCCATCTGCTGACCCCGGTGGTCACCGACCCGAAAAAGGCTGTGATCGCGCTGCGCTGGGCGGTGCGCGAGATGGAGCAGCGCTACGAGGCGATGGCCCGGCTGGGCGTGCGCAACATCGAGGGCTACAATCTCCGGGTCAAGGAGCTGATGGCGTCGGGCGAAAAGGTCAGCCGCCGGGTTCAGACCGGCTACGACAAGACCACCCGTCAGCCGACCTTCGAAGATCAGACCATCGAGCCGGTGACGCTGCCCTACATCGTGATCGTGGTCGACGAGATGGCCGATCTGATGCTGGTCGCGGGCAAGGAGATCGAGGCCGCGATCCAGCGGCTGGCCCAGATGGCCCGCGCCGCCGGCATCCACCTGATCATGGCTACCCAGCGGCCCTCGGTCGATGTCATCACCGGCACGATCAAGGCCAATTTTCCGACCCGGATCAGCTTTCAGGTCACCTCGCGTATCGACAGCCGGACGATTCTCGGTGAAGCCGGGGCCGAACAGCTGCTCGGCCAGGGCGACATGCTCTATATGGCCGGCGGCGGCCGCATCACCCGCGTTCATGGCCCGTTCGTCTCTGACGGCGAGGTCGAGGAGGTGGTGGCCTTCGTGCGGGCTCAGGGCGCCCCCAGCTACATCCACGCCATTACCGAGGACGACGACGAGGACGGCTCCGATGTCGGTTCCGGCTCCGACGACGACGGCCCGATTCCCAGCAATTCGGGCGACGATCTCTACGATCAGGCGGTGGCGCTGGTGGCGCGCGAGCAGAAGGTTTCGGTCAGCTTCATCCAGCGCTGTCTTTCGATCGGCTACAACCGCTCGGCCAAGATCGTCGAGCGGATGGAGGGCGAAGGGGTGGTGAGCGGCGCCAACCATGTCGGGAAGCGCGAAGTGCTGATCAGCGCCGGGAACCGCCGTTTCAGCTAAAGCGGTGCCGGGCCCGGGCCTGAAATAAGATAGGCATCGATCGAACGCCCGGCCTTGCGGGAATGTCGCGGCGTTGCTCGGTAATGATCTTCCCTTCGCCCCGGTCAGCGAGTAAGAGTCTTTGCGGAATGGCTTCATGCCCGCGAGACCGGCTTCGAAGACAGGCACACGGACGCATGGTGAAGCAACCAGACCGGGGACAAAAAACGGGGAAGGCCAAGGCGGTGAAAGACCCGCTGGCATTTTCCAGCGCCCTGGATACCGTCTGCGCCGATGCCGAGAGCATGACCGAGTCCCTGACTCTGACCATTCGCGACGGCAATCAGTTCTGGTTTGTGTTGCCCGACGGCATTCTGCCCAACAATCCCGATGCCGACGTCTCGATTCCCTATATGCGCTTCACCGCCGAGGGCCGCCGCTCCAACATGCTGGCGCGCATGACCTTCATGCGCGAGAATGGCGTGGTCAAGGACGAAGCCACCGGCAAGCGGCTGCTGATCGAGTTCCGCCCCTGCATCCTGGTTGGCCGGAGCAAGGAAGGCCACGCCCTGGTCCAGCAGGTCGAAGACCTCGAAGGACCGGCCAAGCCCGAGGGTGCACGGGCTGAAAAGGCCAAGCCCGAACCGCCCAAGCCGCCGCCCGAACCCGAAGGCACCAAGATTCCCGACATTGGCGAACTGCTGGCCGGGCTTCAGCAGACCCGCAAGTCGCTCGAGACCATCGACACCCTGCTGGAGGCTCCCGACGCTCTCCTTGAGGAGGACGAAGGCAAGCGCAAGGCGTTGCAGGACACCATCGCCGCGACCAAGGACAAGGCGCTGATCGGCCTCGGCCAGTTGGGCGACGTGCTGACCCGCGGCGGCGAGCAGTCGCTGGAGGAGTGGCGCGAGGGGGTCTCCAAGGCGCTGGCGGCGACCATCGAGGCGATGGTTTCGTTCGATGACATGGCCGAGCATCTCCGCGAGGGCAAGCGGCGCGAGATGGAGACCCTGCGCCAGTCGATCGAAGCCTATTTCGCCACCATTGATCCCAAGGTCGATTTCGAGGCCTGCCGGAAGTTCTCCACCGGTGTCAACCAGCTGATCCTCGAAGAGCGCCAGGAAACGCTCGAACTCAAGCGCGGCCGGCTGGAGAAGAACATCGAGCGCGGCTACGACTACATCATCGCCTCGATGCAGCAGATGCTCGGCAAGGGCGCATCCATGCCGCTGATCCCCCATCCCTCGACCGAGCCGGCCGAAGGCTACATGGCCAAGTTTGTCTTCAACATGGTTCACATCGTGATGGCGGTTCGCTATGGCGGTCTCTCGATCGCGCTCGACACCGAGCGCTATCCGCGCCTCTATGGCGAGCTGAAGGGGTGGAACGAAACCCGGCCGCCCCGCGTTCACATCGTCGACCGGCGTCGCAACGAAGCGATCAAGGCGGGCAAAAAAATCGCGACCTTCGATTAAACCGGGCTTGGCGAATTGGCTTAAGAATTGGTCGCGGTTCTGTTAATATTGAGGCGTCCCCATCCTCTGGATTCAGGGAGTCTCCGATGGCTGAAGCGAAATACCGCCTGGTGACCCGCTCGGACTTTGACGGCTTGGTCTGCGCCACCCTGCTGCGCGAACTGGAGATGATCGAAGAGGTTGTGTTTGTCCATCCCAAGGACATGCAGGACGGCAAGGTCGTGATCACCGGCCGCGACATCACCACCAATCTTCCCTACGTCGAAGGGGCTTATCTGGTCTTCGATCACCATGCCAGCGAGACCGAGCGCTTTGAGCATTCCTCGGACCGCTGGGCCAAGCCGCGGCCCAATTACGTGATCGATGCCAAGGCGCCGTCGGCGGCACGGGTAGTCTACAAGTATTTTGGCGGCAAGGAGCAGTTCCCCGGCATTTCCGATGAAATGATGCTGGCGGTCGATCAGGCGGACTCCGCTCACTACAGCCGGGCCGATATTCTGGCGCCGCGCAACTGGACGCTGCTGAACTTCATCATGGACCCGCGCACCGGTCTTGGCCGCTTCCGGAACTTCACGGTCTCGAACTATCAGCTGATGATGGAGCTGATCGGCTATTGCCGGACCCACACCATCCAGGAAATCCTGGCCCTGCCCGACGTCAAGGAGCGGCTCGATCTCTACCGCGAGCAGGAATACGCCTTTATCGAGCAACTGGAGCGCTGTTCTCATCAGGAGGGCTCGGTGGTGATCGTGGATCTGCGCCACCAGGAGCCGATCTACGCCGGCAACCGATTCATGATCTATGCCCTTTATCCCACCGCTACGGTGTCGGTGCACCTGATCACCGGCTTCAAGGGCCAGAACACCGTGCTCGCGGTCGGCAAGTCGATCGTCAATCGCCGCTCGCTGGCCCATATCGGTTCGATCATGATTGAATTTGGCGGCGGCGGCCATGATGCTGCCGGCAGCTGTCAGGTCGAGGACAGCAAAACCATTGCGACCCTGGAAAAGGTGGTGAAGCGGCTCAACCAGCACGGCTGAGCCGGTGGCCGTTCTCCATCGGGGGCGGGGACCGGCTTCAGCAGCAGGGCGCGGCTCCGCCTCCCGGTCATGCCCGGAGCGGCGGCGCCGTGCGCCCTAAACGAAAGAGGCGCCGCGCGCCCCAAAAGAAAGCGGCGCCTCCCGAGGGAAGCGCCGCGTGACGGTTACCGGAAATAATCCCCGCGGCTCAGACCCGGACGTCGAGACCGCCGCCCCGCTGGGGGGCGCTGCCGCCGCGACCGCCGCCGCCATTGCTGCGTGCGGTGACTGCATTGGTGTTGGAGTCGACGGTCTCGCCGGTATTCTTGCGGGACTGCCCGGTGCGGGTCTGATCGGCACTGCCGGCCGCCTGCAACGCCCCGGCCGTCTGGGTCCGGGTTTGAAGCGGGACGTTCTGTGCCACCAGGAGAGCCGCGTTCGCCGCCGTAGCTGTGCCCTGATAGGGCTGGGGCGGGGGCACGGCCTGTCTGACGACAGGCGTCATGATGTAGTTGCCGATATTCATACTAGAGACGTTAAACGCTTTGGCCAAGATTTACAAGGGAAATCGAAGGAAAATCGGGGTGCCTCCCGCGGCGTCAGGCGCTCAGATCACGGGATCATAGGGCAGGGGCAGCGCCGCCGGTTGATGGAGGGTGAGGCCATGAAGGCCGGCACCCGCGGCCGCCATCTCCAGCGCCGGCAGTTGCACCACCTCGCGCCGGGGAAACAGCTTGCGCAGAGTCCGGCGCGCCTCCTGGTCGGCGGCATCGCCGAAGCCGGGCAGGATTACCGCGCCGTTGGCCAGATAGCAGCTGGTGTAGGACAGGGTCAGGCGTTTGGCACCCGTGGCGCGCGGGCGCCGGGCCGGCTGGCGCACCATCACCACCTCGAGGCTCCGGCCGCGGGCGTCGCGCGCTTTCTTGAGCCGGTCGAGATTGTCCTGGAGGACGCGGAAATTACCGTCCTGGGGGTCGTCGGTGGTCAGCGCCAGCACCAGTCCGGGCGCGACGAAGGCGGCGACGGTATCGATCCGGCCGCCGCTGTCGTCATCTTCGCAGCCGCCGCCGAGCCAGATCACGGTGCCGGCGCCGGTGCAGGCGGTCAGCTGCTCTTCGATTTCGGCCCGGCTGAGGCCGGGGTTGCGCCGGCCGTCGAGCAGGCACTGTTCGGTCACCAGCACGGCGCCGGCCCCGTCCACCGAATAGGCGCCGCCCTCCAGCACCAGTGGTGCCTCGTAGGTGGGCAGGGCGAGATGTTCGAGGATCCGCCGGCCGATGGTGGCGTCGGCTCCTGGCGCGGCGATCCGGCCGCCCCAGCCGTCGAAGCGCCAGTGCACCCCGGCGACGCCACCGCTGTCATTGACCAGAAACGAGGGGCCGGTATCGCGCAGCCAGCCATCGCCGACCGCCAGCGGCAGCACCTGGATGCCGGCACCGCAGGCCAGCGAGGCGTCCACCGCGTCCTCGGGATTGCAGATCATGGTCACGGGCTCGAAGGCGGCGATGGTCCGGGCCAGTTCGGCATGGGCGGCGGTGGCCGTCTCCAACCCGTCCGGCCAGCGGTCGCCGCGGCTCGGCCACGCCATCCAGCAGCGGCTGTGGCGCTCCCATTCCGCCGGCACGTGCCAGCGCCCGAGCGAGGGGGTGGGCATGATCTCGATTTCTCCGCCAGTCGCGCCGGCAACTCGGCACTGGCGCCGGGCCAGGGCAACCGGTAGGCTACCCGTGGTCGGGGTCGTTTGGCGACCGCTGCGCACGAGGGTCGGTCATTGCGGTCCGCATTATCGAGGTGTCACCATGACGCGGTTTCGTCTGCTCATCGTCGATCCCCAGCGCGATTTCTGTGATGGCCCGTGCGCCGGAGCGCTGCCGGTGCCGGGGGCCGATGCCGACATGCGCCGTCTTGCCGCCTTCGTCGACCGCCTCGGCCATCGCATCGACCGCATCCAGGTCACCCTCGACAGCCACCAGTTCTATCATGTGGCCAATCCGGTGTGGTGGCGGGATCGCCAGGGCCGCCCGCCCGCGCCGTTCACCGTGATCACCGCCGCGGCGGTCGAGGCCGGGGACTGGCGCCCCCGCAACCCGGACGAGCGGGACTATGCCCTCTTCTATGTCCGCGAACTGGCGCGCAAGGGCAACTATCCCCTGACCATCTGGCCGCCCCACGGCCTGATCGGTACTCCCGGTCATGCCGTTCACCCCGAACTGATGGCGGCGCTGCTGCGCTGGGCCGAGGGCGCGGCCTCAGCCATTTCGTTTGTGACCAAGGGCGGCAATTCCCGTACCGAGCATTACAGCGCGTTTCGCGCCGAGGTCGAGGATGCCGGCGATCCAGCCACCGGCGCCAACCCGGCGATGCTGCGTTTCATTGAGGAGGCCGGGGTGGTGGCCATCGCCGGCGAGGCCAAGTCCCACTGTGTGCGCTCGACCGTGCTCGATCTCGCGGCGGCGCTGCCGCCCGACCGCATCTCCCGCTTCCTCTTTCTGGAGGATTGCTCGAGTCCGGTGCCGGCGATCCCGGGCGGTCCCGACTTTCCTGCTCTCGGCGAGGCCTTCGTGCGCGATCTCGCCGCCCGCGGCATGCGGGTTGCCCCGAGCAGCGCCGTCGCGCCGTGACGGTGCCGCAACCGGGCCGAGGCAAGTGGCTGGAAATGTTCAATTCCGGCTTTGCCGGGGCCGCCATCATCCGGCATGCCGCCGGGCTTCCGCCGTCCCGATACCAATAACGGTGGTGTTGGTCTTCCGGGTTGCGGCAGGATAAACGTGATGCGATTGCGGCTGCGATCGGAAATCGTGCCACACCGCGTCCGTCTCATGCGATGCTAAGGCCCCGAACGGGTTTTGACCGCGAATGCTTTGCTGCGCTGCGCGATCGGCGCCGGAATCGCCTGCGACATATTGTCAGCCTGTCTAAAGTCTCAGGGTTTATCGGTATCGTTAAAATGTATACTCGGGACGTCGCCGGAAATTTGCTCCGGTGTCGCGATCAACAGCCGTCCTTGGCCAGGGGAATACCAAAATGGGGCTTTTTGATTGGGCGCAGAAGGGTTCCATTCCTGAAGTGATCTATTCGGTCATGAATGATGATCATGTTGAACTGTATCAGATCGTTGGCGAGCTAAGTGAGAGCGTCCGGCAGCGGGTCGACGGCGTCTATGAGCGCGATGTTCTGCGCCTCCATCAGATCGCCATCGTCCGCAAGCTGATCGACAAGGCGGCCCAGCATTTCCGTCGCGAAGAACAGCTGATGGAAATCTACCACTTTCCCGAGACTAAGGCTCACCGCAGCGAGCACCTGATGTTGCAGCGGACGGTCGAGACCAGCCTGTCGCGGTTGCAGGCCGAATGCCACCCGGTGACCGAAGACGGCGTGAAGAGTTTGAAGGCCTGGCTGACCAACCACATCCGGACCACCGACCGCAAACTGGATCGTTTCCTGATCGCTGCGGCCCGCAAGGCCGGCAGCGCCGGCGCGGTCAAGCTGGCGCAGGGCCTGCCCTCGTGGACACCGGAGCATTCCCTGCTCTGGGCCTCGTTCAATGATGCGGTGCCGACCGAGACGGTAACCGACAACCGCAAGAAGAGCATCGACACCATCCAGCAGATGGAAGACCGGCAGCGCCGGGAGCGCGAGCGTCAGGTCCGGGAGTCCGCGATCCGGCGGAGCGCCGAGGAGGCCCGGCGGATGCGGGCGGTTTATTTCGAATAGCGCGCGTCCGTCTCCGGGCCGGTCACCACTCCTGCCATTTGATCCAGGACCGGAGCGCGATCAGCAGGATGACGAGGATGGTGATCGAATATAAGGTGATGGTCGCCCAGAACCGTCCCCGGTCAAATATTCTTGCGGTGTTCTCGGGGGCGCGGCTCTGGTAGGAGACGGTTACGGTGGTGCCCTTGTGATAGGGCTCGGCATTCATGTTGTCGAATTGCGTCAGCGTTCTATAGAGGCCCGTGCGCTGGTTGAAGGTGATGATTTCAGTCTTTGCGGAAAACTGGACCGAGATCTCCTGACTGATTTCACTCTTGTTGGTGGGGTTCACCACCGGCCGTTCGGCGGCGACGACGATGCCCGGCGCCGTCGTCGCGCCGAGGGCAAACTTGATGTCCGCAGTCGCGGAATAGAGTGGCGAGAGCAGGGCCAGCACAATCGCCAGTGCCGCCAGCCCGAGGCAGGGCAACCGGAGTTTCCGGGCCAGAAACTCCAGGACCGAAGCGGCGCTGTGTTTGCTGTGGCGGGATTCCTTGAATTCCAGCGGCGCGTCGGGCGCGACCGAGCGGACCGAGGCCCGGACCGTTTCGGTCAGCGGGAAGGCCCGCACCATCAGGACGCTCTGGCCGGCTTTCCGGCCGACATCGACCGACGCCACCGCTTTCAGCTTGCGAAGGCTGCCGCCGTATTTTGCCGCGGCGTCGCGGGCGCTGATCTGCTTCCTGCCGCCGACCTGAAGAATCTTGATCGGGGCATGGGGCGCGATCTGAGCGATTTTCCGCTCCAGCTCCTCGCTGACCTGGTCAACTGTCACGATGATGACCGGCTTGTCGTTATCGAAGCCGACATGGAGAGACGAAATCTCGGGCAGCGCCGTCAGTGCCGCTTCATAGAGATTCATCGCTTCGGTCGCTGAAAGCTTCTTCACCCATCCGCTCCGTCTGAGCCGTCCGGATCGCCGCCGGTCGTTGCCAGCCTAGCCGAAGCGAGGGCGTCGGAGAAAGGACATTGCGTTGCCCGGGCGGCGGCTCAGGGATGCCACATCGCGCCGGTGAAGAAAAAGCGCCCGAGGCCGATGGTGAAGATCAGGCCGCCATAAAGGGCATGCTCCAGCCAGACCAGCGCCAGCGAGCGATGGCGGGCAAAGGTGGCGGCAAACAGCAGGCCGCCCGCGGTGCTGAGGACGATCGCCAGCGGATTGACGAAGATAACATGGGCATAGCCGAAGGCCAGACCCGAGGCGGCGACGAAGCCGGCCCGGGTCCCGAACAGCGGCGCGTACCGGAGCAGGAGAAAGCGGCGGTAGAGCATTTCCTGCGGCCAGACCGAGAGCAGCGGGTAGACCGTGATCACGGCCAGCCAGACCCAGGGGCGTTCGCGCGGGAACGAGAGGAGCAATTCGGGCCGGACCAGCCAGACCGCGGCCCCGAGCGCCAGAGCCACGGCACCGGCGCGGAGCAGGATGGCGCGCAGGTGGCGGCGCCGGGCCTCGGCGGCCAGAGGTGGCGGCCGTTGATCGCGGGTCAGGCTCCAGGCGAGCAGCGCCCCCAGCCAGAGCAGGGCCACGAACAAGAGACGCTGCCGGAGCGCGAGCACGAGCAGCGGTCCGGCGCCGAAGAGGCCGAGGAACTCCAGCAGCAGGACGATTCGGGCCATCGTCGTTCTCCGGGTTGCCGCGGGGCCGTCACCCTGCCGCCCGGCCGGTCCGAGCCGGCGTCATCCGGGGCGGCGGCGCTCAGCGGTCGCTCTGGTCGCCGGTCTCGTGCCGGGGAGCGGCTTCAGCCGGCCAGGGCTCGCCGATGTCCTCGATCAGGCAGCGCCACTGCGGGGCTGAGAGGTGAATCACGCCATCGCCGGCAAAAATCAGCTCGAGGCCCTCGCTGCCCGAGGTGATGGCCAGGAGATCGAGCAGCAGGGCGCGATCGGCCAGATCGATGTGGCGGCGCTTGACCTCGGTTACGCCCTGGATGCTGACCGCGCAGTGGGTGCGGGTCAGGACGGCGCCCGCCGCCTCCCAGCGAAAGCGGTTGACCACCATCACGAAGCTCCGGCTTTCGGGCAGGTAGCCGATTTCGGTGATCGGGACGATCGCGTCCTGAAGGCAGGCCGAGACGATCCTGAGGTCTTCGGCGTCTTCGGCGCGGAGCCGGATCGGAGTGAACTCGCCGCTCATTCCCGGGTCCGGATCCGTTCGACCTCGGCACCGCAGGCGGCCAGCTTTTCTTCCAGCCGGTCATAGCCGCGGTCGAGGTGATAGACGCGGTTGAGTTCGGTGTCGCCCTCGGCGACCAGCCCGGCCAGCACCAGCGACACCGAGGCCCGGAGATCGGTGGCCATCACCGGTGCGCCGGTCAGCCGCTCGACGCCGCGCACCAGCGCCGAGGACTGATGGACGGTGATGTTGGCGCCCATGCGCATCAGTTCGGGCACATGCATGAAGCGGTTCTCGAAGATCGTCTCGGTGATCATCGCCGCGCCCCGCGCGGTGCACATCAGCGCCATCATCTGGGCCTGAAGGTCGGTGGGAAAGCCGGGGAAGGGCTCGGTCATGACATCGACCCCGGTCAGGGCGCCGTTGGCCCGCGACACCAGGACGCCGGCCCCGGTTTCAGTGAACTCGACCCCGGCCCGTTCGAGAACCTTGGCCACCGCCTGGATCAGATCCAGCCGGGCGCCCAGCAGTTCCAGCTTGCCGCCGGTGATCGCCGCCGCCATGACATAGGTCCCGGCCTCGATGCGGTCGGAGACGATGGCGTGGCGGGTGCCCGAAAGGCGGCCTTTGCCCCGGACGCGCAGCCGGTCGGTGCCGATGCCCTCGATCTCGGCGCCCATGGCCACGAGACAGTGGGCGAGGTCGGACACCTCAGGCTCGCGGGCGGCGTTGATCAGTTCGCTGTCGCCCTTGGCCAGAGCCGCCGCCATCAGCAGGTTTTCGGTGGCGCCGACCGAGACCATCGGGAAGACGATCGAGGCGCCGTGCAGGCCCCGGGGCGCCTCGGCCTCGATATAGCCGCCAACGAGATCGATTTTGGCGCCCATCTGGGTCAGGCCGTTGATGTGAAGGTCGACCGGCCGGGTGCCGATGGCGCAGCCGCCGGGCAGCGAGACCCGGGCCTTGCCCTCGCGGGCCAGCAGCGGCCCCAGCACCAGCACGCTCGCCCGCATCTTGCGCACGAGATCATAGGGCGCGGTGGTGCTGGTGATGGTGCGGGCGGTCAGGTGCAACTCGCCGCCGCGAATCGCGCCGCCCGGCGGCGGGTCCTCGCGCACGACCTCGGCGCCGTGCTGGGCCAGCAGGTGGCCCATGGTCGCGATGTCGACCAGCCGGGGGGCGTTGGTCAGGGTCAGGGTTTCGTCGGTGAGCAAAGCCGCGGCCATCAGGGGCAGGGCGGCGTTCTTGGCGCCGCTGATCGCGATCTGGCCGTTCAGCGGCTTGCCGCCGCGAATGCGAATTTTGTCCATGGTCGCGGGAATCCTGGCGCTGTCAAAACGGAGAGGCGGAGGGTGGGGCCGGTTCAGAGTTTGGGCAGAGTGACGCCGCGCTGATGCATGTATTTGCCGGCCCGGTCGGCATAGGAGATTTCGCAGGGACTGTCACCCTTGAGGAACAGGAACTGGCACAGCCCTTCGTTGGCGTAGACCTTGGCCGGCAGCGGCGTGGTGTTGGAGATTTCCAGCGTGACGTGGCCTTCCCATTCGGGCTCCAGCGGCGTGACGTTGACGATCAGGCCGCAGCGGGCATAGGTGGATTTGCCGAGGCAGATCACCAGCACGTCGCGCGGCACCCGGAAGTATTCCACCGAGCGGGCGAGGGCGAAGCTGTTGGGCGGAATGACGCAGACATCGACGTCGCGGCTGACGAAGCCGGCTTCGGAAAAGTTCTTGGGGTCGACGATCGCGCTGTCGACGTTGGTGAAAATCTTGAATTCGTTGGAGACCCGCGCATCGTAGCCGTAGGACGACAGTCCGTAGGAGATCACGCCCTCTTTCTTCTGCTGTTCGACGAAAGGTTCGATCATGCCCCGGGTCAGGGCCATGTCGCGGATCCAGCTGTCGGGCATGATCGGCATCGCGGGTTCCCCTGGCTGCGCGTTTCTGACCCGAGCTTTTAGCCGGGCGGGCGTCCGGGAGCAAGCGGTGTATCCTCCGGCCGCGCATCCGCCGCCGCTCCCTCGTCCCGGCGGGCGCGCTGCTGGGCCTTGCGCTTGCTGAGGTTGTCGCGCAGGGCCGCCGCCTGCCGGGCCTTGCGCTGATCGGCGCCGCTGTCGGGGCGGGACCGGGGGGGATCGGTGGCCATCAGTGGTCGGAGCGGTGGAGCAACTGATCGGCGAGGCCGGTGTCATAGTCGAGGCCGGCGGCCAGGATCGTCACCCCGAAGGCGCCGTCACCCCGGCTCAGGCCCTTGCGCGCCAATGCCGCCCAGACCCCGGGCACGAACAGCCCCGAGGCGTCCCGGGTAGCCACCACGGCATCGCCCAAGTGGAAATGATTGCCGTGCGGGTGCGGAAACTCGGCGATCCGGATCGCACCCGGCTCGTCGGGGTCGGGAGCGGCGATTCCGGGCAGCCGCGCCAGCGCCTGGGCCAGCGTCAGGGTCTTGAGTTGGAGGGCGTTGAGACCGAGGGGATTCTTCTTGGGAGGCATGGGATGGGCTGACCCTGGCAAGCGGGAGCCGGGCACACCGACCGGCTGACCGCCCTTATAGCGCGCCCGGCGCCGCTGTCCAACGGCGCCGTGGTGCCGGGATCGTTACAAAGCACAGAAGGTTTTTTGAACTACAATAATGTTAACTATAACAATGCTTATGGTCAAATCCATATTTAGTTCGAATTCAATCGAGCGATCGCGGATCAGAAAAAATAGAAGCCGGAACGTCCCTTGACGGAACAGGATTAGCACCACAGCTAAGGCTTAATTTTCCCGGTTGTGATCGGCGGTCTGCTGCCGTTGTCCCGGATCGGATCGGGACGACCGTTCTGCGAGCCGAAAGGAGAAGCCGGCGATGCCGGTATCGTTTTCGCTTTGCGCCGCCGTCCCTGGGGGCGGTGCGCCCGGAACGCCGGCGATGAGCGCCCTCGGTGTCGGGGGCGGCGTGGGTTTCGCCGTGCCGGCGGCTGACGGCAGGCTGGTGGCGTCATCCCCGGCGCAGACGATTCTGATTGTTGACGACGCCCCGGAGAATCTCACCGTGCTCAGCGAGTTGCTGCAACCGTTCTATCGGGTGCGCGCCGCGACCTCGGGGGAGAAGGCGCTGCGCATCGTCAGGACGCCGCCGCGTCCCGATCTCATTCTTCTCGATGTCATGATGGCCGGGATGGACGGCTATCAGGTCTTCGAGCGCCTGCGGGCCGAACCCGCCACCGCCGACATTCCGGTGATCTTCGTCACCGCGATGGGCAGTACCGAAGCCGAGATGCATGGCCTCGAAGTCGGCGCCGCTGATTACATCACCAAACCGGTCGTCCCGCCGATTGTGCTCGCCCGCATCCGCACCCAGCTTGACCTGAAGCGGGCGCGGGACTGGCTGCGCGGCCAGAATCTCTGGCTCGAGGCTGAAGTTGCCGGGCGGATGGCCGAAAACGACATGATTCAGGCGGTGAGCATCCGTGCCCTGGCTCATCTCGCCGAAATCCGCGACCCCGAAACCGGCAACCACATTCTGCGCACCCAGGGCTATGTTCTGCAACTGGCGGAGGGGTTGCGGGGGCTGCCGCGTTTCGCCTCAATTCTAAGCGAGCGCTACATCCGCCTGCTGGCCCGCTCGGCGCCGTTGCACGACATCGGCAAGGTCGGCATTCCCGACGCCATTCTGCGTAAAGCCGGGCCGCTGACGCCGCCGGAATGGGCAATCATGCGGACCCACGCCCGGCTCGGCAGCGACGCCATCGATCTGGCCGAACGCGATGCCGAGGGGTCGGTCGAGTTCCTGGCCCTGGCCAAGGAGATCGCCCGCTGGCATCACGAAAAGTGGGATGGCAGCGGCTACCCCGACGGCCTGGCCGGAGAGGCGATTCCGCTGTCCGCCCGGATCATGGCCCTGGCCGACGTCTTCGACGCCCTGATCATGGACCGGGTCTACAAGGCGGCGATACCCTACCGGGATGCCAGGGCGGTCATTGAGGCCGGGCGCGGCCGCCATTTCGATCCGGACATGGTCGATGTTTTTTTGTCCGGATTCAGCCATTTTTGCAACATCGCCGATCAACATCGCGATTCATCACAGACGGAACCGCCATGACCGCCCGCGCTCGGATCCTGCTCGCAGAAGATGAAGAGATCATCGCCCTCATTCTTGAGGACCAGCTGAGGGCTCATGGCTTCGACGTCACCGCCTGCGCCGACGGCCTGACCGCCTGGGATTGTTTGCGCACCGACCGTCCCTATGATGTCGTGCTGCTCGACCGCAGCCTGCCCCACATCGACGGCATGGAGCTGCTGCGCCGGATCAAGGCCGACCCGGTGCTGGCCCAGACCCCGGTGATCATGGAAACCGCCCAGGGCGACCAGGACAGCATCCGCGAGGGCCTGGACCAGGGCGCCTATTATTATCTGACCAAGCCGCTCCAGGAAGAGGTGCTGCTGGCGGTGGTCAAGGCCGCCCTGCAACAGGGCCGGGAACTGCGGGAGATGGTCGAGACGGTGCGCCGGGCCGAGCGCCCGCTCTCCTTGCTCCATACCGGCAGCTTCCGGTTCCGGGATCTCGAAGAGGGGACTTTGCTCGCCAGCTTCCTTGCCCGCGCCTGTCCTGACCCGGAGCGGACGATCCAGGGTCTGCAGGAACTGCTGGTGAATGCCGTCGAGCACGGCAACCTCGGCATTTCCTATGCCGAAAAGGGCGTGCTGATCCGCGAGGGCCGCTGGCAGGACGAGATTCAGCGCCGGCTCGCGCTGCCCGAGTACCGCTTGCGGTGCGTTGAGGTCCGGTTCCTGCGTCAGCCTGATCAGTTGCGCTTCATCATCGAGGATCAGGGCTCGGGCTTTGACTGGGCAGCCTATCTCGACTTCTCGCCCGAGCGGGCCTTCGATCTTCATGGCCGCGGGATTGCCTTTGCCCGCCGGATGTCCTTTGATCATCTGGAGTATCAGGGCAACGGCAACACCGTGCTGGCCGTGGTGGCTCTGGCCGGGGATGCTTTGCCATGACCATGCCGGCCGCTCTGCCGCTCTCGGCCTTCATCCGCCGCCTGATCTGGCAATGTGTGCTGCCGCTGGTGCTGCTGGCCGGCTTTCTGGCAGTCGATCACATCCGGACCGTCGAGGCCGAGCGCGATCTTGAAGCCAGCAATCTGGTCAAGACCTTGGCCGCCTCGATCGACCAGTATCTCGATGCCCGGATCGGCGCGCTCCAGATGCTGGCCCTGTCGCCGCTGGCCGACGATGGTCCGGGCTGGGAGGGGCTGTACCGGGAAGCCCAGGGCTTTGTCCGCAGTTTCGGCAGCCACGTCGTCTTCGTTGACCGCGACTTGCGCATGCGCTTCGCCACCCGGGTGCCTTTCGGCGCGCCGCTGCCGATGCTGCCCCGGCCCCAGGGCCACGCCGCGGCGCCGGCGGCGCTGCAAACCGGCCGGCCGGCGGTCGGCGACAGCTATCTCGGGCCGGTTTCTGGCGTGCGCATGGTGGCCATTGCGGTCCCGGTGCTGCGCGACGGCCAGGCCGTCCTTCTGCTCCTGACCACCTTCGAGACCCGTCAGCTCCAGGGGCTGCTCGATCAGGTGGCGCTGCCGTCCGGCTGGTCGCTGAGTCTGCTCGACGGCCAGGGTGACCAGATCGCCGGCCGGGTGTCGCCCGGGCTTGATCCGGTGCGGGAGGTCGATGACGACGGGCGCCGGGTGGTCCGCTCCGCGGTTTCCCCCTGGTCGGTGGTGCTGGAAATTCCCCGGCAGGTTCAGCGGGCACCGATGATCGGTGCCGACTTGGGGCTGCTCGCGGCGATTCTCGGCACCACGATTTTCGGCGTGCTCGGAGGGACGCTGGCCAGCCGGCGGCTGGTCGAGGCGGTCGCCGGGCTGGTCTCACCCTCACCGTGCCACCACTCCCGCCTCGTGATCACCGAGATCGAACAGGTGCGGGCGCTGTTGCGGGAGGGGGCGGCGGCCCGGGGCGATGCGGAGGCGCAGTTGCGGGTCAGCGAGGAGCGTCTCCAACTCGCGCTCGACGCCACCGATGACGGCCTCTGGGACTGGGATCTGCGCCGCGACGTCGCCTATCTGACGCCGCGCTACTACGAAATGATCGGCTATCGGCCCGACGAGGTGACGCCGGACCTCGAGCTGTTCAAACGCACCGTGCATCCGGAAGATCTGTCCCGGGTGATGGCGGCGCTCGAGGCTCACCTCCGGGGCGAAACGCCGGCCTGCGAGTTCGACTATCGTCTGATCACCGGGTCGGGCGATGTCCGGTGGATGAGGGGCCGGGGTCGGGTGGTTGAGCGGGATCACGATGGCGCCCCGCTCCGGATGGTCGGCACGATCTCGGATATCGGCATGCGCAAGAGCGCCGAAACCGCGCTGCGGCGCCAGACCGAGGAGCTGGCCCAGCGCAACGAGGAGCTGGAACGCTTCAACCGCGCCACGGTCGGGCGCGAACTGGTGATGATCGCCTTGAAACGGCAGGTCAATGCCCTGTCCGAGCAGCTTGGGCAGGCTCCGCCCTATCCGTTGACCTTCCTCGACGCCGCACCGCCGCCGCCGTCGGGTGCCCCGTCATGAACGGCTCCCTCAAGTTGCTGGTGATCGAAGACTCGGCCGCCGACTTTCTGCTGATGGCGCGGCATCTGCGCCAGCATGGCCTTGGCGCCGCGTGCCGGCGGATCAGCAGTGGCGCCGAACTGGAGGCGGCGCTGGAGAGCGACTGGGATGTCGTGCTCTCGGACTACACGGTGCCGGGGATGGATTTCCGCGCCACCCTGCTCAGGGTCCAGCAGCGCCGGCCCGATCTGCCGGTGATCCTGGTTTCGGGCAGTCTGGGCGAGCAGACGGCCGTGGATGTGCTGCGCCTCGGCATTGCCGACTTTATCTTCAAGGATCATCTGGCCCGGTTGCCCGCCGCGATCCGCCGCGCCGCCGGCGAGGCCGCCGAACGCCGGGCCCGCCGGGCCGCCGAAGCGGCGTTGCGCGAAAGCGAGGCCGCGGCCCTGGCCGAGCAGCGCCAGGCCCGGCTGGCGGCGCTCAATCTGATGGAGGACGCGCTGGCCGCGCGCGCCCGCGCCGAGGCGGCGCATGCGGCCTTGCGCGAATCCGAGGTCCGGTACCGGCTGTTGGCCGAGCATGCCGCCGATTTCATCTTCTGGATCGGCCCCGACGGGCGCTTCCTTTACGTTTCGCCTGCCTGTACCCGGATCACCGGCTATCGCCCCGAGGATTTCCTGGCCGATCCCGAGTGGATGGCCGCCATCGTCCACCCCGACGATCGCGCCGCCTATTGCGGCCATTTCAAGGACGGCCCCGAGGCTGATCCCGGTGAACTGGAATTCCGCATTCTCCATAAGGATGGCTCCGAGCGCTGGCTCAGCCACCAGTGCCAGGCCGTCAACGGCGAGGACGGCGCCTGTCTCGGCCGCCACGGCCGCAACAGCGATATTACCCCGCGCAAGCAGGCCGAGTCCGAGCGCTACCTGTTCAGCGAGGCCCTCCGGCAATCGGCGCAGCCGCTGCTGCTGGCCGATCCCGAGGCCCGGATCACCTACATCAATCCGGCCTTCAGCCGCCTCTTCGGCTATGAGCTGCAAGACCTCGCGGGCGAATCGGCCAGCCGTCTGGTGCCGCCGACCGCCGAGGCCCGGCGCCAGCAGTTCGACCTCATCGATTCCGTCCGGATTGACGGGTCCTGGGCCGGCGAGGTCGAGCGCATGGCCAAGGACGGCACGGTGATTCCCGCCGCGATCAACGTCGGCAGCATCCGTGACGGCCGTGGCGATCTGGCCGGGATGGTGGGCAGCTATCTCGATCTGCGGCCATTGCAGGAACGGGAGGCGCAGCTGCGCAAGCTCTCTCTCGCGGTCGAGCAGAGTCCGGAAAGCATCGTCATCACCGACACCGAGGGCCGGATCGAATACGTCAACGATGCCTTCGTCCAGGTTACCGGCTACCGCCGCGAGGAGGTGATCGGCGAGAATCCCCGCATCCTGCATTCGGGCCAGACGCCGCCCGAGACCTTCCTGGCCATGTGGGAGGCGCTGACCGAGGGGCGCTCGTGGAAGGGTGAGTTCATCAACCGGCGCAAGGACGGCAGCGACTATGTCGAATTCGCGGTGGTGGGGCCGATCCGTCAGCCCGACGGCCGGGTCAGTCACTATGTCGCGGTCAAGGAGGACATCAGCGAAAAGAAGCGGCTTGGCCTGGAGCTGGACCACCATCGCCATCATCTGGAGGAGCTGGTGGCCAACCGGACCGCGGAGCTGATGGCGGCGCGGGCGCTGGCCGAGGGGGCCAATCAGGCCAAGAGCAGTTTCCTGGCCAACATGAGCCATGAAATCCGCACCCCGATCCACGCCATCATCGGGCTGACCTATCTGTTGCGCCAGACCGCGCTGACCGGCGAGCAGGACGACCGTCTCGAAAAGGTCGATGACGCCGCCCGGCACCTGCTGTCGATCGTCAACGACATTCTCGATCTCTCGAAGATCGAGGCCGGCCGCCTGGAACTGGAGCCGGTCGATTTCGCCCTCAGCGCCGTGCTCGATCAGGTCAGCGCTCTGACTGCGGCCCAGGCCCGGGCCAAGGGCCTCCGGCTCGAGATCGATGGCAGCGGCGTGCCGCTCTGGCTGCACGGCGACGCGAGCCGCCTCGCCCAGGCCGTGCTCAACTACGTCGGCAACGCGATCAAATTCACCGAGCGCGGCAGCGTCTGCCTGCGCGCCCGGCTGCTGGAAGAAACCGCCGGGGGGCTCTTGGTCCGTTTCGAAGTCGAGGATACCGGGATCGGGATTCCGGCCGACACGCTGCCGACACTGTTCGAATCCTTCACCCAGGCCGATGTCTCGACCACGCGCAAATATGGCGGCACCGGCCTCGGACTGGCCATCACCCGCCGTCTCGCGCGCATGATGGGGGGCGAGGTCGGGGCCGAAAGCACGGTCGGCCGGGGCAGCATCTTCTGGCTGACGGTCCATCTCGAACGGGGCCATGGCGTGATGGCGCTCGAAGCCGCGGTCTCCATGGTTCCCGCCGAAACCCGGCTGCGCCAGAGCCATGCCGGCGCCCGGCTGCTGCTGGCCGAGGACAATCCGATCAACCGCGACGTCTCCTTGGAGTTGCTGCGCAGTGTCGGTCTGGTCGTCGACATCGCGGAAAACGGCCGGGTCGCGATCGAGAAGGTGCGGGCCAACAGCTATGATCTGGTGCTGATGGATGTTCAGATGCCCGAGATCGACGGTCTGCTGGCAACCCGGGCGATCCGGGCGGATCCCGCCCTGGCCCGCTTGCCGGTGCTGGCCCTGACCGCCAATGCCTTCGATGAGGACCGGCGCAATTGCCTGGCCGCCGGCATGAACGATTTCGTGGCCAAACCGGTCAGCCCCGAAACCCTTTACGCCACGCTGCTGCGCTGGCTGCCCCAATCCGGTTGCGCTCCGGCGTCCCCGGAGCCGCCGCCGGCGGGGCTTCCTTTGGGGCCGCCGGCCGCCGGGCTTCCCGGTCCGCTGGTCGGCCTGCCGGGGCTCGATGTCGGCCAGGGGCTGGCCGTGGTCCGGGGCGACGGCGCCAAGTATCAGCGGCTGCTCCGGATGTTCGCCCGGTCCCATGGCCAGGACGCGGCGCGGATGCGCGAGTGTCTGGCCGCGGGGGACGCCGGCCAGGCGCAACGCCTGGCCCATGCCCTGAAAGGGGTCTCGGCCACCCTCGGCGCCCGCGGGGTGGCGGAACGGGCCAGCCGGCTCGACGAGGCCCTGCGTCGGAACGCGGAGCCGGCCGGTTGCGCCGAACTGCTCCGGCTCTGCGATCATGAGCTGACCCGGCTGACCGGGGCGATCGAGGCCCTGGCCGGTGAACCGGCGGTGCCAGAGAGCGGCGCCGTTGATCCCGGGCAGCTGTCCCGGCTGCTGGCGGAGCTGGAGTCCCTGCTGGCCGAAGACGACACCCGGGTCGCCCGGCTGGTCCGGGATTCGGCGGCACTGCTGCGCCATCGGCTGGGTGACCGCTACGCGGCCTTTTACCGCCAGATCGAGCTGTTTGACTATGACGGCGCGCTGGAAACGCTGCGGGCGGCGCGGATCACACCGGATGCAGGGTGATCTCGTGGCTGACGGCGGCGTGGTGGCCGTCTGAAATCGCCACCATAAAGCTGTCGTCGCCGCTGATGTGGCCCGAGGTCGGGGTGTAGGTGAAGGCGTTGCCCGAGAAGGTCACCGTGCCATGGGCCGGGGCGCCGTCGGTGGCGACGGCATAGCTGAGCGTATCCCCGGCGGCGTCGCTGCCCAGAATCATGCCCTTGTAGGCGGTGGCGTTGAGGCTGGGCCGCAGGGAGTCGGCAAGGTCGAGGTAATGGGCGGCTCCGGCCAGCGTGCCGGCGGCCCCCCCGGCCGAAGCCGCGCTGTTGGCGAGGCTGCCGTCAAAGTGCCAGTCGCCGGCCAGTCCGGTTTCGTGGCCGCCGAGGGTGTGGCTGAGGTCGCCCGCGATCTCGCTCTGGCTGCGCGCCGACGACCACAGGCTGAGTTCGTTGAGGGCACCGGTCAGGCCGTTGCCGATCGAAAGCGCCGCCGCCGACTGGCCGAGGGCGCCGCCGCCGATCCCGGAGGCTTCGGCGATCCCGGTGCCGTCGATCAGGAGATGCAGGGCCGAGCCGTCGTAATTCGCCGCGACATGATGCCAGCCGCCGTCGGCCAGTGCCGAGGCGTCGCCGGCCACCGAGCGGACCGCGCTGCCGTCGCCGATGTCGAATTCCAGCTGGCCCGAGCTGTCGTTGAACCACAGCCGGAAGCCGGCCTGCCCCGAGAGATCGCTGACGATGGTGCCGCCGGCCGCCGGCCCGGTCAGCTGGATCCAGGACTCGAGGGTCAGCGCCTGGGTCGGGGTCAGCGCCGGGGTGCTCGCGACCTCGACATGGCTGGCGCCGTTGAAGGCCAGCGCCTGATCGGAGCCGAGGCCGGGCAGGGCATAGACGTCGGCGGTGACTAAAACCGCGTCGGCGCTGACGTGGCTGTGGCCGCCGATGGC
>SESF01017036.1_pt1 | contig 54757 bp, 51 predicted proteins | sample 3171521 | NCBI WGS metagenome assembly SESF01 (sample SAMN10866945, study PRJNA518727) | freshwater metagenome | biome: subpolar coniferous forest; feature: holomictic lake; material: water; isolation source: holomictic Lake 227, 6 m and 8 m depth | place: Canada: near Kenora, Ontario | collected...
CCTACGCCGCGGTCGAGCAAGCCCGGGCGGACGGCGTGGGCCTGGCGATGATCAACGGCAGCGCCCCCTCCGACTGGGAAGATGTGTCCGCTCTCGGCCGCCGCGACCCGCGCAACCTGCTCTCGTTCGGATTGCATCCCTGGGACGTGCCGACTGCACCGCCGGATTGGGCGGAGCAACTCCGTGGTCTGCTTCTTAAGAATCCCGCCGCCGGCGTCGGCGAGATGGGGCTCGACCGTTGGGTGAAGGATTTCGATGCCCTCGCGCAGGAGCAGGCGTTCCGCGTGCAGCTGGCCTTGGCCGTCGAATTTGACCGCGCCCTCACGATTCATTGTGTGAAAGCTATCGGGCCGTTGATGGATATCCTGCGGGCGGCTGATCTCCCGCTCCGGGGATTCCTCCTGCACAGTTGGAACGGCCCGGTCGAGCTCGTCCCGGAGCTCGCCAGACTCGGAGCCTATTTCTCCTTCAGCGCGCACCATCTCATCCCGCGCAAGGCCGACCTCCGGGTCCAGTTCGCCGCGGCGATTCCGCGTGAGCGCATTCTCGTAGAGACGGATGCGCCCGCGCTTTGCCCTGCCCCGGAATTTCGTGTGCGCGCGCTCCCGCCCGCGGCGGATGGCACGGAACAGAACCACCCGTCGAACCTCGTGCGTAATAACGAGGAGCTCGCGCGCACGCTGGGCGTTTCATCCGCATCGTCGGCCGAGATGACCGCCCGCAACTTCCGCCGGTTATTCCTTGGGGAGTAGGCTTAGGCGCAGGGCTTCGCCGGCGGCGGCCAGACCGAAGGCGCCGGCGACGTGCGACGCGGTGCCATAGCCCCACTCGCAGTTCGGGTGTAGGTCTTCACCCTCGGGAATCTCGCCGCCCGGCAGGCCTTCGCAGTCGGTCGGCTGGGTGAACGGCTCATCAGACCAGACGCAGGAAACGCCGAAGGGCGTCTTGCCTCGCGGGAAGTCGAAGTTCTGCCGCAGGCGTTTGCGCACGAGCATCATCAGCGGATCGTCTCGCGAGTCCCGGAGATCCGTCACTTTCAGGCGCGTGCCGTCGAGCCGCCCCGCGCAGCCGCCGACCGACACCACGCGCAGTTTCCGCTTCACCGCTTCGGCGATCAGGCCGCATTTCGGAGACAATGCATCCATCGCGTCGATCACCACGCCGTCGAAATCCGCCAGCACCTCGTGTGGATTGAAGCGGGAGAGAAAACGCGTGTGCAGCGTGGTGCGGATCGCCGGATGAATCGCCCGCGCCCGTTCCGCGACGGCCTCGGTCTTTGGCTTGCCGATGTTGCCTGCAAGGGCGTGCAACTGTCGGTTCGTGTTGGAGACGCACACGCTGTCACCGTCGACCAGCGCCACATGGCCGACGCCAGAGCGGGCGAGGGCTTCGACGGTCCAGGAGCCGACGCCGCCGAGGCCGACGACCATGAATGACGAGGCCGCGAGCCGCTCCATGCCGGCGCGTCCGTAGAGTCGGCCGATGCCGGCGAAGCGTTGGAGGTAGTCCGCGTCCATGGCTCCCATCAAGGCGGGCGGCTGGCTTTCTCCAAGGCACAAAACAAGCCCTCGAGGCTTGAGTCGGACTCCAGAGGGGCAATGATGGGCTTCTCCGTATGTCCGAAGAAGACCCCACCAAGGATGTCACGATCGTCCGCGTTCCGCTGACCCCGCTTTGGCGGTCCGCGTTCTCGCTCGGTTTCCTGGGGCTGGTGGCGGGTCTGGTCCTAGCCGGGTTCTTTGTGGTGCAGGATCACGCCAAGGCCGACGCGGTCTCGAAGGTTTTCCAGGCGGCCCGCACGACTATTCTGCAATTTCACGCGGAGAAGGAGCTCTGGCCGACAGATTTCGATTTCACACGGGTGCCGGCCGAGCTTACGCCATTCAACGCCGCCGCCCTCTCGCAGAGTCTCGCGCAATGCCCTTTGTCGGGCACGTGGCGGTTTGTGCAGAAGGGCTCCGCGGGCAAGCCTGCCATCATCTTCACGCCAGAGAGTCCGGGGCGTTCGTTCCAGCGGACCTTGCTGGTGGTCGATCGCTGGATCGACGACGGTCAGGCCGCCCGCGGGCAATTCCTCGTCGGCGAGGAAAGCGCGATGCTTAAGCTGACGGACGAGTAATCGCCTCAGCGCGCTCGCGCAAATCGGCCTCGAAGAGGGCGTCGACGAGCTGATCCAGGTTTCCTTCGAGCACTTGTTCGATCCCGTGTACCGTCAGGTCGATGCGATGGTCGGTGATCCGGTTTTGCGGGAAGTTATAAGTGCGGATGCGTTCGGAGCGATCGCCCGAACCCACCTGTGTCTTGCGGGCGTCGGCGCGCGCCTCGCGTTCCTTGGCGCGGGTCAGGTCGAGCAGGCGGGAGCGAAGCACGCGGAGGGCTTTGACGCGGTTACGCAGCTGGGAGCGTTCATCGGCGCAGTAGACCATCAGCCCCGTCGGCTTGTGGATGATCTGCACCGCGGACTCGGTCTTATTGACGTGCTGACCGCCGGCGCCGCTGGCACGGGCGACGGACATATCAAGGTCTTCGGGTTTCAGGACGACTTCGGCTTCTTCGGCTTCCGGGAGCACGGCGACTGTGGCGGCCGAGGTGTGGACGCGGCCGGAGGCTTCGGTGGCCGGGACGCGTTGGACGCGATGGACACCGGCTTCATGGCGGAGCAGGGCGGTGGCCCCTTCGCCTTCGATCAGGATCACCGCGTCACGGACGCCACCGAGATCGGAATGCGAGAGCGACATTAGTTCGCACTTCCAGCCCTTCTTTTCGGCGAAGCGGGTGTAGGCGCGCAGGAGTTCGGCTGCGAAAAGGGAGGCTTCTTCGCCGCCCGTACCGGCCCGGATTTCCACCAGCGCGTTGCGGGAGTCATCTGGATTGGGCGGGATGATGGCCCGGATAAGCAGTTCGCGGGAGGCCTCGACGGCGGGGGTCAGGCGGGCGATTTCCTCTTCGGCCATGCGGCGCATTTCGGCATCCTGCTCGCTTGAAAGGGCATGGGCCTCGGCGAGCTCTTTTTCATACCCCGTGAGAACGTCGTCGGCCTTGACCGCCTTGGACGTGAAACGGAGTTCGGCTCCCAGGGCAGCCGCCTTCCGGCTGTCGCCAAAGGTGGCTGGGTCGGCCATCAGGCCTTCTAGCTCGGCCAGGCGGCGGCGAAAGCTGGATAGGTCGGGGCGGAGGGGGCTGGCGGACATCGGGAAGGGGGCTAATCGGGCTTGGACAGGACAGGCCTGTTCGTTATTCAATGGAGTGCGGCAGGTCCTTCTCCGCAAGCCCGACCTTCAACCCTTTCGATCATCATGCAGCCCAAGGAACCCGCGCTTCGCGGCACCCACGTCGTCACCTGTGTTTGGGATTTCGACAAGACCCTTTGCCCAGGCTACATGCAGACCCCGCTGTTCAAGGCTTTCGGGGTCGATGAGGAGCAATTCTGGAAGGAAACCAACCAGCTGCCAGCACTTTACGCCCGCAAAGGCATCCGTACGCCCAAGGACTCGGTCTACTTAAACCACCTCCTCAGCTACGTGAAGTCCGGGCTGATGAAGGGCCTCACAAACAAGCGCCTGCGGGAGCTTGGGGCCGAAATCGAACTCTGCCCCGGCCTGCCTGCCTTCTTCCCAGCGCTCAAGGAGTATGTCCGCGAGCTCGGTCGTAAGCACAACGTCGAGGTCGTCCTGGAGCATTACATCATCAGCACGGGTCTCGCCGAAATGATCCGCGGCACCTCGCTCGCCGCGCATTGCGACGGCATCTATGGCTGCGAATTCCTCGAGCACCCGCTGCCGCCCCACTTCACCAAGCAGGATGAGCTCTCGCTCGACTTGCCGACGGAGATCACGCAGGTCGCCGCGATGGTCGACAACACGATCAAGACCCGCTTCCTTTTCGAGATCAACAAGGGCTCCAACAAGAACGCCGAGATTGACGTCAATGCCGTCGTGCGGACCGAGGATCGCCGCGTGCCGTTTGAGAATATGATCTATGTCGCCGACGGCCCGAGCGACGTGCCCGTCTTCTCGCTATTGCGGAAGAACGGCGGCAAGGCCTTCGCGGTCTATGTGCCGGAGAGCGAAGCCGAGTTCGCGCAGAACGACGCGCTGCTGCAGGCGGGTCGCGTTCATGGCTACGGCCCGTGCGATTATTCGGCAGCGTCTTTCACGCCGAAGTGGATTCGCCATGCACTGGCCGCGACGGTCGAGCGCCTCGCGCAGGAGCGCGTGCGCGCGCTGGCGGCCCGCGTCACTCGCCCGCCCCGGCACCTCCACGCTGAGCCGCCGCCCGCCGGTGGGGATACCGCATCCTCCCAAGGAACCCTTTTCGGCGAATAATCATGCCCGCTCCCGCCCGCAAACGCTCCGCTACGCTCGCCCGCCCGGCCAGCGAGAGCCGACCCATCCTCGCCGTCGTGCTCAGCTTGCTGGGCGCGTTCCTGCTCGTCGCCATGCTCTTCCACGGGAGCAACGACACCAACATGCTGCCGCAATGGCTCGAGCGCACGTTCAGCCTGCCGGCCGATTCCAATGCCGCCCACGAATCTAATCCTTGCGGCGCTTTCGGCGCCACGGTCGCCGTGGTGCTCTTCAGTCTCTTCGGATACGCCGCCTTCCTGATTCCGTTCTTCCTGTTCGCGGCGGCGTGGTTCGCGCTCAACCAGCGCGCCCACACGCTGTGGCCGACCAAGGTGGCGTTGATGGCGGCCTGCGTCTTGTTCTTTGCGCCGATTCTCACGCTCTGGCTCGGGCCGACGCGCGTCACGGTCGCCTTCGATCCGCGCGGGCCGGGCGGCGTCTTGGGAGGTTTCCTCTTTGGCTCGGTTTGTCAGCCCGTGCTCGGTGATTACGGTACTTGGATCCTGGTCTTCCCCTACGGCTTCTGCTTGCTCGGCGCTCTCGCCGACGATCCCAAGGCCACGCTCGCTTCTTGGATCGCGGAATTGCGCGACAGCTTTGGGGCTTGGAACGCGGGTCGCAAAGCCGCCGCCCTCGCCGCCGCGGAGGAACAGCGCCGCAAGGCCGCCCTCGCCTCCGAGCTGCGTCGCAAGCAGATGGAAGTCGTGGGCGCCCAGATCACGGTGCCCCAGCCCGCTTCCACGGCCAAGGCGCCATCGAAGTCTATTCCCGTCGTCGTCGATATCCCTCACGAAGGCCCCGAGGAGACGGAGAAAGAAGGTCCCGACCTCGTCGAGTCCGACAATGTCACTATTTCGTCCGACGCCAAGGATGTGAAGGATAAGAAGCCCGAGAAGGCCAAGACGAAGGTCGTCGACGAGGATGAAGAAGAAGTGGAGCCGGAGGCCAAGCCCGTGCGTAAGGCGCCGGAGCCGCTCGGTCCGAATGCCGGCAAGGTGCTTGTCGTGAAGCCTGATAAGATCGAGCGGGCCTCGGCGGGACAGATTTTAAAGCGCCGTGGAGATTACGTCTTCCCGGCCGTCGGGATGCTGAATGAGCCAAAGTCTACCGGGGCCGTCGTGCCTGAAGATTTCCGCAAGCGCGCGTCGGACCTCATCGAGACGCTCAAGCAGTTCAAGGTGGATTGCATTCCGGTCGACCCGGCTAACGGCGTCGACGTGGGCATCCAACAGGGACCCTCGATCACGCGCTACGAGATCAAACCCGCCCCGGGTGTGCGCGTCGAACGCATCGCCAATCTTTCCAACAACATCGCGATGAACCTCGAGGCCGAGGCCGTCCGCATCCTCGCCCCCGTGCCGGGCAAGGGTACCGTGGGTATCGAGATTCCGAACAAGACCCGTAAGGATGTCCTCCTGCGTGAGATCATCGAATCCAAGGCGTGGGCGGAGTCCACGATGGAGCTCCCGGTCGTCCTCGGCGTCGACAGTGTCACCAACAAGCCGGTCATCCAGGATCTCGCGAAGATGCCGCACTGTCTCATCGCCGGTGCGACTGGCCAGGGCAAGTCGGTCTGCATCAACGCCATCATCGTCTCCCTGCTTTATCGCTGCACGCCGGACGACCTCCGTTTCATCATGGTCGACCCGAAGATGGTCGAACTGCAGATTTTCAACAGCCTCCCGCATCTGCTCATCCCGGTCGAGACCGACCCGAAGCGCGTGCCTGCGGCGTTGAAGTGGCTGATCGCCGAGATGCAGCGCCGTTATAAGATTTTCGCGAAGTGCGGCGTGAAGAACATCAACGGCTTCAACGCCAAGATCACCAAGGAAGCCGGCGCCCCGAAGCAGGAGGAACTCCAGCTCAGCCCCGCCGAGCAGGTCGCCGCCGCCGAAGCCGCCGAAGAGATCATCGACGACGGCGTGCAGATCCCGAAAGAGAAGCTCCCCTACATCGTCTGTATCATCGACGAGATGGCGGACTTGATGATGGTCGCCGCCCAAGAGATCGAGACTTCGATCGCCCGCATCGCCCAGCTGGCCCGTGCCGCAGGTATTCACCTCGTCCTCGCCACCCAGCGTCCTTCGACCGACGTCATCACCGGCCTGATTAAGGCCAACCTGCCGACCCGCATCGGCTTCAAGGTCTCTTCGCAGATCGACTCTCGCACCATCCTGGACCGCGGTGGCGCCGAGACCCTCGTCGGCCGGGGTGACATGCTCTTCGTGCCTCCGGGCAGCGCTTCGCTCAATCGCGTGCAAGGGGCGTTCGTGGGCGAGCAGGAAGTTTCCGCCATCGTCGAGTTTCTCGCTGAGAAGAACGGGAAGCCCGAATTTGCCCAGGATGTCGTCAACGCCATCAAGGAAGGAGCCGAAGGCGGCGACGACGCCGAAGAAGGCGAGGACGGCGAAGATCCGCTCGTCGCGCAAAGCTGGGCCATCATCAAGGAGACGCGCCGCGCTTCAGTCTCGTTGCTGCAGCGTCGCCTCAAGCTTGGCTATAACCGCGCCGCCCGCATCATGGATATTCTCCACGACAAGGGTTATGTCGGACCCGAGAACGGTTCGAGCCCCCGTGAAGTTCTGGTCGACTGACCTCGCGATTGGCTGATAACAAAAGACCCTGGGCTCTCGCGAGCGCCAGGGTCTTTTGTTTAAGGGGCGGGAAACTTACTTCTTCTTTTTCTTCTTTTCCGGGGGAAGGGCTGAGGGCGTCGGAATCACCGGAGGCGGGACATCCTTCGTAGGGTCGACCGTCGGGCCGGGCGCGGCGGGATCGAAGAAGGGTTTGATGGCCGGGGCCGCCGGCGCGTCCTTGGCGGGCGCTGGTTCGGCGGCTTGGGCTAGGCCGCTGCAAAGCGCCAAGAGAAGTAGGGACTTATACATGAGGGGTAATTCTCATACAGCCACTGGGCTCAAAGGTTTCAACCCCTGGGGCAGATTTCATCGGGGCACAAAAAAGCCCCAATGAAGGGGCTCTGGGCGTTGCCGTCGCTTATTGGGCGGCGGCGTCTTTCGTGGACTTCTTGCTTTTCGGCGTGGGCTTGGCGGCCGGCGCGGCGTCGTTGCTGTCAGCGGCCGGAGCCGGCTTCTTGTCGGCGGCGGCGGCGTTATCCGCATCGGACTCTTTCTTCGCCTTCTTCACTTCCTTGGCGACGGCGGCGGCGCCCGTGACGGCGGCGGCGGCCAACTTCGGGTCAACGGCCGGAGCGGCGGCCTTGTCGGTGCCGATGGCGGCAAGCTTATCCGCTTCGGCCTGGGCGGCCTTGGCGGCTTCCATGGCAATCTGCGTGGCGGCATCGACGCTCGCGGCCACGAGAGAGACTGGGTCGGCCGGCGCTGCTGCCGCATCCTTCTTGGAGTTCTTCTTGCTAGCGGTGGCGGAGCCGTCGACCTGCACCGTCGCGTTGCTGCTCGTCGGTTGGTTGCCGTTCGTCGATTTATTGGAGGACGTGGCGGCGGCGAGGGACGCCGTAAGGAAGGCGAGGGCCAGGGTGGGGAGCTTCATGATGACCTATAATACACCACCAGAGCGGCGGAGTTTCAACCCTTGTCGGGGCGGAAGATGAAGAAGACCGCCCCAGCGAGGCAGAAAAACGCCCATAAGTAGTCAATTTTCCATTTCTCCCCGAGGAAAAAGATCATGAAGGGCACGAAGAGGATGAGTGTAATGCATTCTTGGATAACCTTGAGCTGGGCGCCGGAGAGGCCGCCGGCGTACCCGATGCGATTGGCTGGGACCATGACGAGATACTCTGCGAGCGCGATGACCCAGCTCGCCAAGGCGGCGATCCACCACGGGCTGTCCTTCATCGTGCGCAGGTGGCCGTACCAAGCGAACATCATGAACAGATTGGAGACGGTGAGCAGGCCCACGGTCAGTAGGGCGGGGCGAAACAGAGAGGGTTCCATGATGACTGCAGATACCTTCCCTAATTCTCTTGCTCTCACAAGATATTCCACAATCTGACCGCTTCGATGTCCACCGTCGAAAACTTGTTCGAAAAAAATCGTGAATGGTCGGAAGGCGTGCGGCTTAAGGACCCCTCTTTTTTCGAGACCCTCTCCAAGCAGCAGTCTCCCCGCTATCTCTGGATCGGCTGTTCCGACAGCCGGGTGCCGGCGAACGAAATCGTCGGCTTGCTTCCCGGTGAGCTCTTCGTGCACCGCAATGTCGCCAATGTCGTCGTGCACTCCGACCTCAACTGCCTCTCGGTGCTGCAATACGCCGTCGATGTGCTCAAGGTAGAGCATGTCATCGTCTGCGGTCATTACGGCTGCGGCGGAGTGCAGGCTTCGCTCGAACGGCGCAAGGTGGGCCTCGTCGACAACTGGCTACGGCATGTGCGCGATGTGCATCATAAGCACGCGCTAGCCGTGGAATCCGTGCTGGGTCCGGCCAAACTGGACACGCTTTGCGAACTCAATGTGATCGAGCAGGCCGCCAACGTATGCCACTCGACGGTGATGCAAGATGCTTGGGCGCGCGGTCAGCAAGTCGAAGTCCATTCCTGGATCTACGGCTTACGGGACGGCCTGCTCAAGGACCTCGGCTTGAACGTCTCGTCCCTGGAGGCCTTGACGCCGGCTTATGGGAAGGCGCTCGCACGCTACCGCAAACTGGGTGGTCTTGCTGGGTGATAGGTCGCCTTGAGCCCCCGGCTGAGCGCGGCAATCTCGCGGGATGATTTCTGAAGATCGTCCCCGCGAGCGTCTTGTTCGGCTGGGCCCAAGGGCCTTGCTGGATGCCGAGTTGATTGAGTTGTTGATCGGGACGGGGACGAAGGGCGCGCCCGCGCCGCACGTGGCCGCGGCCTTGCTCGCGGAGTCAGGCACGCTGGCGGCGCTCGCGACCTGGGATACCCATGACTTCGGGCGGGTGCATGGCCTTGGGCCGGCGAAGGCGGCGGAACTCGCTGCGGCGATGGAGCTGGCCCGGCGGATTCGCGAGCGCGCCCACGATCCTGGCGAAAAGTTGGATGCGCCCGCCAAGGTCTGGGCGCGCCTCGAGCCCTTTGCCGCCGGCTTGTCGGTCGAGAAGTGCTGGGTGCTGTGTCTCAATCGTCGCAACCGGCTCTTGGCGCTCCATGAGGTGAGCTCCGGGACGGCGACCAGTTCGTTGCTGCATCCCCGTGAGGTCTTTCGCCAGGCCCTCAAGCACGCCGCCTCGGCCGCCATTGTGGCCCATAATCATCCGAGCGGCGACCCGACCCCTAGCCCGGCGGATCGGGCCGTGACCCGCCAGCTGGCCGAGGCCGGCCGGGTGGTCGGGGTAGAGTTGCTGGACCATGTGGTGGTCGGCCGTCCCGAATCGGACCCAGCCGGCAAAGGATGGTTCAGTTTCGGGGAGGCTGGCTTGATTTAGAGGAACTAAGGGGTGATGGTGGGGGTCTTACCCCTGCATGTCTTTCGCCCGTGTCACCAAGGTCGTCCTAGTCCTGCTCTTCCTCGTCGCGGTTGCGGTCGGCGGTCGTCAGGGCCAGCGCTATTATAAGAAAAATATCGCCGCGCCGCGCACCGGCGAGGCGGTCTATCGCGCCGAGTGCCAGCGTTGCCACGGCCCGGTCGGGCAGGGCGTCGCCGGCAAGGCCGACGAGCCGTTGGTCGGCGAGAAATCGCCGACGTTCCTGGCGAAGTATATTCTCCGGGAAATGCCCGAGGATGATCCGGGGGCGCTCTCGGCCGCCGAGTGCGCCGCCTCCGCCGAGTACATCCACAAGGCATTCTATTCCGCCGAAGCCCGGGCGCGGAATAATCCGCCCCGCATCGAACTCGCGCACCTGACCGACCGCCAGTACCGCGAAAGCGTCGCCGATCTGCTCGGTTCGCTCCGCCGCACCACCGCCACCACCGTGGCCGGCGGCTTGGCGGGTAATTATCGCGAACGGCCAGAGCGCGATCCCGCTAAGCCGGATCGCGACCGACCCGAGGTCCGCTTCGACACCCGCGTCGACCCGGTGATTGATTTTGATTACGGCACCAAGCCGCCGGAGAAGGGTACGATTACTGCGCAGTTCAAGATCGATTGGACGGGGGCACTCCTGGTGCCCGACTCTGGCGAATATGATTTTCGCATCACCACGCCCAACGGGGCGCGTCTGTATGTCAATGCGCCCGAGAACGGCAGCGAGAAGAGCGCCTTGATCGACCTCTGGGTCGGCTCGGGGGTTTCCCGTTCCGCGCAGTCGCCCCTCTTTCTGCTCGGCGGCCGGAGCTACCCGCTGAAGGTCGAGTTCTTTAAGTATAAGGATAAGACCGCCGCGATCAAACTTGAGTGGCGTCCGCCCGGCGGCGCTTGGACGGTGATTCCTTCCGAGAACCTCTCGCCGAAATTCTCCAGTTATGTCGACGTGATCGATGTTTCGCTGCCCCCGGATGACAGCAGTATCGGCTATGAGCGCGGCGTGTCGGTCTCGCGGGAATGGACGGAGGCGATGGCCAAGGGGGCCCTCCAGGTCTCGGCCCATCTGGGCGGCCGCCTTTATGAATATGCCGGCACCAAGGCCGACGCAGCGGATCGCGGCGAGAAGCTGAAGGCCTTCTGCCTGCGCTTCGCCCAGATGGCCTACCGCCGCCCGCTCACCGACCTGCAGAAGTCTGACCTTGCGCGGATTTTCGCCGAAGGCGTCGCCCCGGAGGTCGCCGCCAAGCGAGCGCTGATCTTCACGCTTTCCTCGCCTTACTTCCTCTATCCCGGCGCCGGCCCGCAGGATGATTACGCTGTCGCCTCCCGTCTCGCCCTCGCCCTCTGGGATTCCGTACCCGATGAAGCGCTGCTGAAAGCCGCCGCCGCCGGCGCACTGCATGACGAAAAACAGGTCCGCCTGCAGGCTCAACGCATGATGAAGGACACGCGGGCGCGCTCCAAGCTCCGCGATTTCCTGCATCATTGGCTGCACGTCGAGGAAGGTTCGGAAATCGCCAAGGACCAGAAGGCGTACCCCGGCTTCGACCAAGGCGTCGTCATGGATCTGCGCACATCGCTCGATCTTTTCTCCGAGAGCGTGGTTTGGTCGGAGAAATCAGACTATCGCCAGTTGCTGCTTAACGATACCATCCTGATGAACGATCGCCTGGCGAAGTTCTATGGCCAGAAGATCGTCGCCAATTCCGGCTTCCAGCCCGTGAAGATGGATGCCGAGCAGCGTGCGGGTGTGCTGACGCATCCTTACGTCCTAGCCACCTTCTCGTACACAAAGTCGAGTTCACCGATTCATCGCGGCGTCTTTGTGACCCGCAATATTCTCGGCCGGATGCTCAAGCCGCCGCCCATGGCGATCGCCTTCATGGACGACAAATTCGACCCCTCGTTCACCATGCGCGAGAAAGTCACCGAACTAACGGCGAAGCCCGCCTGCCAGTCCTGTCACGTCACCATCAACCCACTCGGCTTCAGCTTCGAGCGATTCGACGCCGTGGGGCGAGTCCGCGAGACCGACAACAAGAAGCCCGTCGATGCCTCCGCCGACTATACCGCCGCCGACGGGTCGGTCATCAAGCTCCGGGGCGCGCGCGATGTCGCCGTGCACGCCGCGGAAAGCCAGGCCGGGCAGGCCGGCTTTGTCCGCAATCTCTTTCACGCGCTCATCAAGCAGCCGCCCGCCGCCTACTCTCCCGAGTTACTAGGGCAGCTCACCGATGGCTTCCGCGCCGACAACTTCCATGTGCGCAATCTCGCCGTCGAAGTCGCCGTGGTGGCTGCGATGCGCGCCAACCCGGTCCAACCATCTCAACTTAACCGCTAAGAACATGTCCCTCCAACATCGCAGAGATTTCCTCCGTCGCCTCGGCCTTTCGGCCGCCGCCCTGCCGCTCCTCGGCGGCCTCACCTCACTCGGCGCCGCTGAGCCCGTGGCCCGCCGCCAGCGCCTGATCTTTGTGTTCTCGCCCAACGGCACCGTGCCGCCGGCGTTCTGGCCCGAAGAAGAAGGCTCCAATTTCAAGCTCAAGCCCATCCTGAAGCCGTTCGAGCCTTTCAAAGATCGCATGCTCACGCTCAAGGGCGTCAATAATCGCGTGCGCGGCGACGGCGATGGGCACATGCGCGGTATGAGCTGCCTGCTCACGGGCATCGAGCTATTCCCTGGAAATATCATGGGCGGGGGCGGCGCTCCCGCGGGCTGGGCCAGCGGACCTTCCATCGACCAGACGATCCGGAACTACCTGCAGTCGAAGCCGGAAACCAAGACGCGCATGGGCTCGCTGGAAATCGGCGTGGCTGTCGGCAATCGCGCCGACCCTTGGACGCGCTGGAGTTACGCCGGCGCCAACCAGCCCGTCGCGCCTATCTCAAGCCCCTACGAGCTCTTCGACAAACTTTACGGCTCGATGAAAGAAGGCGAGAACCTCGCCTCCGTCCTCGACGGTTTGAAGGACGATGTCGCCAAGGTGGCCAACAGTGTGGACTCCCATGACCGGGCTTTGCTCGATCAGCACACCACCGCGCTGCGCGAGCTCGAGCGCGGCCTCAAGGAGAGCCAGTCCGCCGCCGCGGTCAAAGTCCCGCCCTCGCCGCCCGCCGGCGTGCCACTGGATAACGACAGCATCCCGCAAATCACCCGCCTCCAGACCGAACTGCTTATCAGCGCGTTCCAGAATGACATGGCGCGTATCTCGACCTTCCAGTTCACGAATTCGGTCGGCAGTGCCCGCATGAAGTGGATCGGGATCGAAGAGGGTCATCACTCGCTCTCGCACGACCCCGACCTCAATACCGGTTCAGTGGAGAAGCTCATCAAGATCAACACCTGGTTCGCTGAGCAAATCGCCTATCTCGCCAAGCGCCTTCAGGAAACCCCGGAGCCGAATGGCAAGGGAAGCATGCTGGATAACACCACCATCGTCTGGACGAATGAGCTCGGGAAGGGGAACAGCCACACCCACGAGGATATCCCATGGGTGCTCATCGGCGGTGGCCTCGGCTTCAAGACGGGACGGGCGCTCAAGTTCACCAAGGAGCCGCACAACCGCTTCCTGATGGCCCTTGCCCACGGCTTCGGCCATAAGGTGAAGACCTTCGGCAACGTCAGTCTCAGTGAAGCCGGGCCGTTGAAACTTGGTTAAGCTTCGGGTAATCAACGAGCAAACAGGCGGCGGATGATTCCGCCGCCTGTTTGTTTTAAAAGGTCCCCCGCCTGTGCCGGTTCCGATTGGAGCTCCACTTTTTCCTGGATTTAGGTGGGCGGTACGTTGCCACGGCTCGGACGAGGCCGGTCGGGTCGCACCTCCCGTATATTATGTTCGTAGGGAAGGGAGGCTGCCGCGGGTGTCGAACACTGCAGGGGAGGATTAATATGACTCATTTGTCCTTAAAAAGCAAGCGGGTGGGTAGAACAGGATAGATTTCCCTCGGGGTCGGCCTACAACGACGGCATGCGAAACCCCCGCGTGCTTATTCTTCTCCTTTCGGCTGCCTTAATCGGTTGCCAGCAGTATCAGGCTCGGCCGGACAGCGTGCCGGCTGATTATGTCGGCCTGCAGGCGCCGGCGACCACCAGCGTGCTGCTGCAGAAAGAGGACCGGCTCGCGATCTGTGGCGACTCCATCACCGAGCAGAAGAAATACAGCGTCCTCATGGAGGCTTATATCGTCGCCGCTCGTTCCGATCTGCATGTCACGGTCCGCCAGTACGGCTGGAGCGGCGAGCAGGCCGGCGGTTTTCTGAAGCGCATGGATAACGACGTCCTGCGCTTCAAGCCGACGATCGCCACGACCTGCTACGGGATGAACGACTTCCGTTACGTGCCCAAGGATGATGCCATCGCGGAAACCTATCGCCAGAACCAGACGGCGGTCGTCCGAAAGTTCAAGGACGCCGGCGCCCGCGTCGTGCTCGGTTCCTCGGGCACGATTCACTCCGTCCCGCCGTGGGTGAAGTCCGCCAAGGGAACCTGGGAGACCCTCAATCTCGCTCTGCTTAATTTCCGCAACATCGACATTGAGGTCGCCAAGGCCGAGGGCGTCTCCTTCGCCGATGTCTACTGGCCGATGCTGCTCAAGGGTTATGAATCGCGTGCCAAGTTCGGTGCGGGCTTCAAACTCGAGGGTAACGACGGCGTGCACCCTGGCTGGGCTGGCCACGTCATGATGGCGACGGCTTACCTGGAAGGCCTCGGCCTGCGCGGCGACGTGGGGCAGATCAATGTCGACCTCGCCGCCGGCAAGGCCGCGGCCCGCGAAGGCCAGCGTATCATGAAGTATGAGGGCGGGGTCGTCTCATTGCGCAGTTTCCGCCTCCCGTTCTCTTTTGAGGCCGGCGATATCTCCAAGGACGACACCATTGCCGCCGGTGTGGAGCTTGCTGATTTCCAGCGAAAGTTGAATCGCCTCACGCTTAAAGTCACCGGCGCTAAATCGGCTAAAGTACAGGTCACCTGGGGTGCTGACGCCAAGGTCTTCACCGCCGAGCAGCTGACCAAGGGCGTGAATCTTGCCGTTGAGTTCCCGAAGAATCCGACCTCGGCGACGTTTGCCGAAATCTGGAAGGCCGTGGTCGAGAAGCAGGCCTACGAGACCAAGCAGATCAAGACCCTCTTCCGCAGCCCTGAAGCCAAGAAGGACATGGAAGCCGTCGCGAAGAGTTCGCAGGTGGAGTTCGATCGCCTGGCCGCTGCCTTGAAGGCCGCGATTAAGCCGGTGAATTCCACCCTCAAGGTTGAAGAGGTGCGCTAGGCGCACTCCGCCAATGAAACGGGCCGCACTTTCGTGCGGCCCGGGCTATGGCTAGCCAACAACGATTGATTATTCGACGGTCACGTTATCGGCGACGCCGACGCCGAGGGTCATGCCACCGACGACCTGGACCTTCTCCATGATGATCTTCTGGATTTCTTCCAGGACCTTGGGGTTCTTGATCAGGTAATCCTTGGCGGCTTCGCGGCCCTGGCCGATGAGCTGACCGTTATAGGCGATCCAAGCGCCCTTCTTCTCGAGAATCTTATGTTCGATACCGAGGTCGAGGACCGAGCCGCTGCGCGAGATGCCTTCAGTGTACATGATGTCGAACTCGCACTCCGTGAAGGGAGGGGCGACCTTGTTCTTCACGACCTTCACCTTGGTGCGGTTGCCGATGACCTTGCCGGAAGGCTCCTTGATTTGGCCGATGCGACGAATGTCGATGCGGACGGAGGAGAAGAACTTCAGGGCGCGGCCGCCGGGAGTGGTCTCGGGGCTGCCGAACATCACGCCAATCTTTTCGCGAATCTGATTCGTGAAGATACAGATACAGTTCGTGCGGCTGATCGCGGCCGTGAGGCGGCGCATCGCCTGGCTCATCATACGGGCTTGGACGCCGACGGTGGCGTCGCCCATCTGGCCGTCAAGTTCCTGCTTTGAAACCAGGGCGGCCACGGAGTCGATGACAACCACGTCAACGGCGCCGGAGCGGATAAGGGTTTCAACGATATTGAGGGCGTCTTCGCCGGATTCCGGCTGGGATACCAGAAGGTTATCGAGGTCGACGCCGACCACCTTAGAGTAGCGAGGGTCGAGGGCGTGCTCGACGTCGACGAAGACGGCATTGCCGCCTTGGCGCTGGATTTCGGCGATGATGGAGAGACAGAGGGTCGTCTTACCCGAGGACTCCGGGCCGAAGATCTCGACGATACGTCCGCGGGGGAGGCCGCCGACGCCGAGGGCAAGGTCGATGGCGACCGAGCCAGTGGAGACGGACGAGACCTGCATCTTGGTCGCGTCTCCCATGCGCATCAGGGTGCCGTCGCCATACTGCTTGTTGATGGCGGAGAGAGCCAGATCGAGGGTCTTCTTCTCGGCTGCCTGGGTGGCAGATTTTTCCTTAGCGGTGGGTTCGGATTTGGCGGACATAGCGTTGGGTATGCAGGAGGGAAACTGCCCACCGCGGGCTCCCTTGCAAGCAAAATGAACAAATGTTCACTACTTCTTTCTACCCCCTTCTGGCTGGGGTTTAGAAGCTAAACAAATCCCCCAGCCAATCCCAGAAATCTGGCTCTTTGCGGGCGATTACGGCTTTTTTAGCCGCGGGAGCCACCGTGGCGGTCTGCGGGACGGCCTTCGGTTTTCCTGCTTCGATCTGCTTTAACTTACTGAGCCCTTCGGTCATCAGGTCGGCCGCCAGTTTGTCGCGGAGACGCTGGGCGGCCTTGGCCCCCCCGGGGCTATCACAGCCAAGGACGACGGCGATGACGCGCCGTTCGCCCTCTTTGGCCGTAGTGGCGATCGAGGCGTTGGCCGCCTGGGTCCATCCGGTCTTTAATCCATCGCAGCCCGGGTACAGCGTGAGGAGGTGATTATGGTTCGTGAGGTCCATCGGGCGGAGCGGGCGCCGGAAGGTATACGTCTTGGTGCTGGTGAAGCGCAGGGCCTCGGGAAGCCTACAGATGGCCACGCAGAGTTTACCGAGGTCGCGGGCGGTCGAGTCATCATGCGGGCCGCGCCCTTGGGTCATGCCATTAGGGGTGACGTAGTGGGTGCGGCTCATACCGAGTTCGGCGGCGCGGCGATTCATGCGGGCGACGAAGGCGGAGGTAGTCCCTTCGCGGTCGACGGCTAGCGCCACGGCAGCGTCGTTCGCGGATTGCAGCATCAGAGCGAAGAGCAGTTCTTCGATGGAGAAGTTCTCCTGCGGTGAAAGCCCGACGCGCGAGCCAATCTCGCGGGAGGGCTCTCGGCCGATATTCACGCGGCTGCCGAGCGTGATCTTGTGGTCGCGGATATCCTCCAGCACCAGGAGGAAAGTCATCAGCTTGGTGACGCTCGCCGGATGCCCCGGCCAATCGGCCTTGTTCTCCGCAAGCACCGCGCCCGTGGCGGCGTCGAGGCAGATGGCGCCACTGATGGTCATCCCGGCGTCGGAGTAGCGCGTCGTGACGACGGCGCCCGCTGGCTGGATTAGGCTGAGGAGCAGGGCGGCGGCCGTGGTGAAGCGCACGCGCGATTGGTCGCCGCCCGGCGCGTCGGGGCAAGACCGATTTGCATAAATATTATTATCCGGCACATTGAGGGGCATGCGCGTTTTCCTGCTCCGTCATGCCGAGGCCGTCCCGGGCGAGCCCGATGCGTCGCGCGATTTGACGCCGCGCGGGCAGCGCCAGGTCGCCGATCTGGCCAAGGGCGCGGGGCGTATTCCGCTCGAAACGGTTGCGGCCATCGAGCACAGCCCGCTGGTGCGCGCGGTGCGGACGGCACAATTGCTCAAGATCGCCACCCGTTCGGACCTGCCGCTCAAGGTGCTGGCCGGACTCGAGCCAGAACATGATCCACGGGGCACGGCGCTCCAGTTGGCGAAGGCCCGGCACAGCCGGCTACTAGTCGGTCACAATCCTCACCTCGCTGCGTTGGCCGCTGTCCTGCTCGGCCTGCCCGACGGCGATCAGGCCGTCCGCTTCCGCAAGGCGGGGTTGCTGGCACTCGAGCGGACGGCCAAGCCAACCCGTCTCCGACCCTATGGCAGCTGGAGTCTGCTGTGGATGGTGCCGCCGGACCTATCGAAATGACACGCCCTGTTCTTGACTGATCAAGGGGGCGGGCCGACTCTGCCAGCGTGACTGAAAGCCGCCGACATCGCCTGATCTGGAGTGCCGTGGCCACGGTCCACCTCGCGGCCCTCGCAGCGGTTTGGGCGGGCGGCTCCGGCCGCGGCCCCGAGCCTTCCCGCGAAGGCGGCGTCCTGATGATCTCCTTGGTGGCTGAACCGATTGCCTTGCCCGGTGAAGTGAAGGCGGGCGTCGCCGTCGGCGCAGGTGTGCCGGAAATCGCGCCGGTTAAATATAACACGACCCCCTTAGCGGCTGGGGCGGCGCCCTCGCCGGCGATTTCCGCCCCCTCCGCTGCTTCCCTGGCCGCTGCTGCCACCCCCGCGCCGGTCGCCGTCGCGGTGCCGGTCGCGGAATCTTATACCGCCCCCGCTTTTGAACATCGGCAAGAGCCTGCTTATCCTGAGCGTGCCCGCCGGGCCGGAGCCGAAGGTGAGGTTAGCGTGAAGATCACGCTGACGCCCCGAGGCGAAGTCGACCGCGTCGAGTTGATCCGCAGTTCCGGAAGTCGCTGGCTCGACGAGGCGGCGCTGGCCGCCGCGCGGTCGTCGCGGTTCACGGGGGCGGTCCGTAACGGCACCCCGGTCACGGCCGAGGCGCTGGCAACTTACCGCTTCGAGCTGCGCTGAGTTATTTCGCGCCGGGCGTCGTCCGCTCCCAGGCTTTCACCCAGTCGATCTCGAAGGTGTTCTTCGAGGCCTCTTTCGATCCGTAGCCTTCTTTTGGGCGTTCGCCGTTCCAGCTCTTGATATTGGATTCACTGGTCAGCAGCAGGAACTCCGGAGCCTTGGAGCCCGGGCATTTCGCATCGGTCCAGGCGATTTTGCCGTCGAAGGTGAAGCGGTAGCCGGTGGCATCCCATTCGACGCCATAGTCGTGCCATTCGCCGCCCACGGCGGCCGGATGCTGCACGGAGCTGCTCTTCTTTTCCGTGGGTGATTTATAAGGCCCCCAGTGGAGCACCGATTGATAACCACCTTTTTTGAGTCCGGTGGTCTCGAGGATATCGATCTCGACGCCGTCTTCCGCGGCGGCCTCGGCTTTGCCCGATTTTCCGTAGGTCATCGACTGGGCCCAGAAGGCGATCTGGGTGCCGGGCTGGACGGAGAAGCGGCAGCGGGCTTCGGTCTTGCCGGCGACGAGGGCGAACTTCTTGCGCGAAGTGACGAAGCCGCAGTATGTCGTGTTATCCGTATCCGTCCAGGTCGTGATTTTGAGCACCCCATCCTTCACGTCGACGGCTTTGGGCGAGTTGAGGGATTCTCGTCGCTTGCCCGTTTCGATATTCCAGGTCTTCGCGTTCAGTTCCGTGCCGTCGAAGTTATCTTCGAGCACGAGCTTGAACGAGGGTTCGGAGCCCATCGCGGCGGCGGCGAGGAAAAGAAGCAGGGAACGCATGTTACTTGGTGACGATGAAGCGGGAATCTGAGCCGGAGAGCAAGGCGCCGAAGCGGGTCCAGTCGCCGGCTTGCAGGCCGCGGTCCATGATGAGCGTGGTGTCGGCGCGGGTGCCGCCAGGCGCGCAGCGGACAGACCAGAGCGGCTTGCTGCTGGTCGGCAGCATCGCGAAGCGGATATCCCCGACCAAGATGGCGCCAGGCTGGACGTCATAGGTGTTCCATCCGCCCGTGAAGCGCGAGAAGTCGGCGATGATATGCGCACCTTCGGAGTAAGGCGGCGGATTACCGACGGAGGTCGCCGACCAGGCCGGGCGGCTTTCGCCAACCACCATGCGCGTATCGGTGAACGGCAGGTTGCGAAGGGCGGCGACCTGCCAACGCCCGTCATTCAGCCAGATGGCTCGCCAGACGAAGAGGTTCGAGATCGTCGGTTTGATCGCGACTCGTTCCGGTTCGATGTTCCGTTGCGCGAACCAAGTCCGGAGGCTGCGTTCGGCGCGGGCATGCTGCCACATGCCGAGCGCGGCGTAGGCCGCGAACCAGAGCAGGGCGTAGGTCGCGAGACGGGGCGAATGCTTGCGCCAGGCCATGATGGCCAGGGTCAGCAAAGGCAGGGTGGCGAAGAGATCGACGATGGGTAGGCAGTCCCAGGCGTAGCGCACTTCCGTAAATGGCCACAGGAGCATCGTTCCGTAGCTCGTGCAGCCGTCGCATAGCAGGTGTGTCAGCGCCCCGGCGAGTCCCGGTAGGAAGAGCTCGCGCCAACCGACGTTGTGACGGCGATGGAAGAAGAGGGTCGTGACCCAGGCGCTGAGCAAGGCCCAGATGGGCATGAAGGCGAAGCTGTGCGTGAAGTGGCGGTGCCAGCGGAAGGCCTCGAGCGGGTCGTCGGCGGAACGGAGGAAGACGTCGAGGTCCGGGGCTTCGGCGGCGAGCAGGGCAGCGACGGCGGCGGCGGAAATCGACCCCCCGCGGCGATGCACGGCGATACCGGCGGCGATGCCCAGGGCGGCGTGCGTGACGTTATCCATACGATGAACTTACGGGTCTCCGCCTCGGAAGGAAGGCGGACTTTCGTTTTTTCGTTCCGCTTTACCAATTGGCTGGAACCAGCGGGGTTTCCTTACGTCTAATAAGACACCCCATGAGACTGCTCTTCTCCGCCTTGGCGCTGTGCGCCGCCGTGCTCGGCCATGCTGCCGACAAGGACTATCCCTTGGTCGACGCTCAGGAGGTCCGCGCCCGCGGCGGCCTGCCGAATTTCTTCCTCAAGGCCCAGACGACCGGCGCCGAGTTGAAGATTGGTTACCTCGGAGGTTCGATCACCGCGCAGAACGGCTGGCGCGTGCAGACCCTCGCCCATTTCAAGAAGGCCTATCCGCAGTCGACCTTCACCGAGATTAACGCCGCGATTGGCGGCACCGGTTCGGACCTCGGCGTCTTTCGACTCCAGCAGGATGTCCTCTCCAAGAACCCTGACCTGCTCTTCGTAGAATTCGCGGTGAACGACGGCGGTGCGGATCCGCAGCGTATCATCCGCTGCATGGAGGGCATCGTGCGCCAGACCTGGAAGGCCAATCCGAGCTGCGACATCTGTTTCGTCTATACCCTGACTGAAGCGCTTTCGCCAGCAATGCTCGAAGGGAAGTTGCAACGCTCCGCGAGCGCGATGGAGAAGGTCTCCGAATTCTACGGCATCCCATCGATCGCCCTCGGCATGGAAGTCGCGAAGCTCGCCAAGGCCGGCAAGCTTGTCTGGAAGTCGCCGCTGCCCAAGACGGATGAGCAGAAGCAGGCTGCCGGTGACAAGCTCGTCTTCGCGGCGGACGGCGTCCATCCGCATGAATCCACCGGTCACGTACTCTATACGCAGGCCATCGTACGCTCGCTGCCCGCCCTCGCCATCGCGAACAACGCACCGGCGCCGCACGTGAGCAATCTCGCTCTCGATCCGGCGAACTTCGAGCGCGCCACCCTCGCGCCGATCACCGCGGCGAAACTTTCCGATGGGCTGGTCGCCGCCGACATGAAGACCGATGCTTTCGCCAAGGGCTGGGCCAATCGGCTACCCGCGATGGTCAAGTTGACGCAGCCCGGTCAGAGCATCGAATTCAAGTTCAAGGGCACCCATTGTGCCGTCTATGACATCGTCGGCCCCGCGGGCGGCAAAGTGGGCGTGACCCTCGACGGCAAGAAGCAGAATAATGTCCAGCGCATCGACGCTTACTGCACCTACAACCGCCTCAGCACCTTCACGGTCGGTACGGATCTGCCCGAAGGCATCCACACCGTGCGCCTCGAGCTTCTGGCTGACCCGATCGACAAGGCCGCGGTCCTCGCCAAGAATAAGAATATCATCGATCAGCCCGAGCGCTTCGCCCCGCTGAATTTCTTCCCGGGCGGGCTCCTTGTCCTCGGCGAACTGGTCCCTTAAAAGGCTCCGTTTAGACGCCCAGCCTTGACCGCCCTCGCTCGCCTGCCAAAAGTCCCTCCCTTCCCAACTCCCCCAACCTACCATGCGTTTCGGCCTCAATACCTTCCTCTATGCCTCCCCGTTCACCAACGAGAGCGTCTCCATGTTCAAGAAGCTCAAGAAGTGGGGCTTCCACACCGTCGAGATCCCGATTGAGGATCCTTCCCATACCGACCCGAAGGTGCTGAAGGCCGCCGCCGCCAAGGCGGGCATCGCCATCGGATCCATCTGCGCCTGCATGGGCCCCGGTCGCGACCTTCGCGGCAGCGCTCAGGACCAGGCCGCCGGTCGTAAGTATATCATGGCGCTCATCGACCAGGCCGCCGTCATGGGCTGCCCCCGCCTCATCGGCCCGCTCTACTCCGTCGTCGGCCTGATCGGCGCGCATGACGACAAGACCAAGGCATTGCATTTCAAGATGGTCGTCAAGAATCTCAAGGCCATCGGCAAGTACGCTCAGCAGAAAGGCATCGAGCTCGACATCGAGCCGCTGAACCGCTTCGAGACCGACTTCCTTAACACCTGCGACCAGGGCCTCCGCCTTGTCAAAGCGATCAACCTGCCCAACGTGAAGCTACACCTCGACACGTTCCATATGAACATCGAGGAGAAGAATCAGGCCGCCGCCATCCTCAAGGCCGGCAAGCACCTCGGTCACTTCCATGCCTGCGGTACCGACCGCGGCACCCCCGGCGGAGACTCCCTGGATTGGAAGCCGATTGTCGGTGCCCTCAAGAAAATCGGCTACAAGCACGACATCGTCATCGAGTCCTTCACGACGGACGTGAAGGTCATCGCCCGGGCCGCCGCCATTTGGCGCAAGATGGAGCCGCACCGCGATGACATCGCTGTCAAGGGCCTGAAGAATCTGAACCGCTTCTTCGGCAAGCAGAAGTAATCCCTTACCCCCAACAAAATATGAAGCTCCTGACCCCCTTCCTCGCTTTCGCCGCGCTCTGCGCGACGGTTTCCGCCGAGGACAAGAACCTCTTCAACGGCAAAGACCTGACCGGCTGGAAGGGCCTGGACTTCTGGTCCGTCAAGGACGGCGTCATCACTGGTCAGACGACCGCCGCCAAGCCGACCAAGGGCAACACGTTCCTCGTCTGGGATGGTGAAGTCGCCGACTTCGAACTGACCTTCCAGTATAAGATCGTTGATCTCGATGGTAAGTCCGACAAGTTCGGTAATTCCGGCGTCCAGTATCGCAGCAAAGTCGTCGACGAAGCAAAGTTCGTCGTCGCTGGCTACCAGGCCGACTTCGAATGCGGCAAAACCTACTCGGGTATTCTTTACGAAGAGAAAGGTCGCGGCATCCTCGCCAAGCGTGGTGAAAAGGTCATCGTCCATGAGGGCAAGGACGAGAAGCACCCCAAGCTCGAGGTCACCGGTTCGCTCGGCAAGTCCGAGGATATCCAGGCCAAGATCAAACCTGCCGACTGGAATGAATACCGCATCGTCGCCAAGGGCGGCCACCTGCAGCACTTCATCAATGGCATGCAGACCATCGACGTGACCGACGAGACCGCCATCGGCGCCAAGAAAGGCGTCCTCGCTCTCCAGCTCCACGCCGGGACCGCGATGACCGTCCAGTTTAAGGACATCATCCTCAAGGAAGTTAAGTAACCCCATGAAGAATTCTTTTCTTAGTCTCCTTCTGCTCTCGGCCGCGTTCGTCTCGGCCGCGGACAAGAAGAACGTCCTCCTCATCGCCGGTAAGCCGAGCCACGGCCCGGGTGAGCACGAGCATAACGCTGGCATCCAGCTCCTCGCCTCCGGCCTGAAGCAGGGTGCGGCCGACCTCGTGAATGTCGACGTCGCCCTCAATGGCGAATGGCCCTCCGACGAGCGCGTCGCCAAAGCCGATACGATCGTGATCTACTCCGACGGCGGTAACGGCCACCCGGCGATTCCCCACCTCGATCAGCTTGCCAAGAAGATGGCCGCTGGTTGTGGCTTCGTCTGTTTGCACTACGCCGTGGAGCCTGCCTACGAGAGCGCTGGCTGGTTGAGTGTGGATGGTAAGCCTGTGAGCCCGCCTCCTGCTGGCCGCTCCTCCAAGGGCAAGGGCGCCCTCGAGTTCAAGGATTGGCTCGGCGGATACTTCGAGTCCTTCTACTCTGTGAATCCTCACTGGGATGCCGACTTCAAGTCGCTGCCCGATCACCCGGTCAGCCGAGGCGTGAAGCCTTTTGGCTCGAGCGACGAGTGGTACTTCAACATGCGTTTCCGTGACAACATGGAAGGCGTCACGCCCGTGCTTCAGGCCATCGCTCCGGCCACCACGATGAGCCGCAAGGATGGCGCCCACGAAGGCAACCCTGACGTCCGCAAGATGGTCGAGGAGAAGCAGCCGGCGGTCGTCGCTTGGGCGGTGAGCCGCAAGGATGGCGGCCGCGGCTTCGGTTTCTGTGGCGGCCATTATCACGCCGGTTGGTCCATCGACAGCCAGCGCATGCTCGTGTTGAATGCGATCGTCTGGACTGCGAAGGCCGAAGTTCCTGCCGCTGGTATCGCCACGAAGTTCTCGGAAGAAGAACTCAAGGCGAACCTGGATAAGAAGACCCCGCGCAAGGCGCCGGCTAAGCCCGCCGAGAAGAAGTAAGCGCCCGACAGGGTGTTTTGATCAGGCTGGAGGTTCGCCTCCGGCCTTTTTCATGCCCGTAAAAAGTGGCGGAGCGTTTGACCATCAGTTCGGCCCGATAACCTTCAGGGTATGTCTAAACATATCGCAATCATCGGCGGAACTTCCGGTATCGGCCGCGCGACCGTTGCACAACTCCAGGCCGACGGGCATCTCATTCACGCCGCCTGTCGTGCGCCGGAGAAACTCGCCGACCTCGGGATCGTCGCCCAGCCGTTCGACGCCGCCGCGCCCGGTCCTTTGGTTTGGCCAGAACGCCTAGATGGCTTCGTTTATTTTCCCGGAACGATCTCCCTTCGCCCCTTCCATCGATTGACCGCCGAGGATTTTCAGCGCGACCTACAGGTGAATCTCTTCGGGGCCATCGCCGCACTCCAGTCCGCGCTCCCGTCGCTCAAGGCATCGGGGAGCGCGTCGGTCGTGCTCTTCTCTACCGTCGCCGTCGCACAGGGCATGCCCATGCACGCCAGCATCGCCGCGGCCAAGGGGGCCGTTGAAGCGCTTGCGAAGAGCCTCGCCGCCGAATGGGCGCCCGCGATCCGCGTTAACGTCATCGCGCCTTCGCTCACCGATACCCCGCTGGCCGGCGCGCTATTGAATTCTGAACTCAAGAAGGAAGCCGCCGCGAAACGTCACCCGCTCCAGCAGGTCGGGCGTTCGGAGGATATCGCCACGCTCGTCACGCACCTGCTTTCCGGCCACGCACGTTTCATGACCGGGCAGGTGCTCCATGTGGACGGCGGCTTATCTTCGGTGCGCACGTTCTGAGGCGGGCACAAAAAACCCGAGCACCTCGCGGGCCCGGGTTTCGGAACGAAGCGCGTGCTTCGCTTAGATCAGCATCAGCGCCGGTTCTTCGAGGAGCTGTTTGAGCGCCTGGAGGAACTGAGCGGCATTGGCACCGTCGACCACGCGGTGGTCGCCCGAGAGGCCGATCACCATGCGGTGGCCGATCACCAGGCGGTCATGCGCGTCGACGACCGGCTTCTTGATGGTCGCGCCGACGGAAAGAATCGCGGCGTTCGGCACATTGATGATGCCGAAAAAGCCCGTGACCCCGTACATGCCCAGATTGGTGACCGTGAAGGTGGAGCCCGACATTTCGTTCGGCGTGAGTTTCTTCGCGCGGGCCTTACCGATGAGGGCTTTCGCTTCGACGGCGATATCCTTGAGCGTCTTCGCGTGGGCGTCGCGGATCACCGGGGTGACCAGGCCGTCTTCGAGGGCGACTCCGAAGGAGAGATGGACGGCACCGTGGGTGCGGATACTTGTGCCGGCCCAGGAAGCGTTGACCGCGGGGACGCGGCGGAGAGCCTCGGCGGAGGCTTTCAGGATGAAGTCATTCACCGAGAGCTTGATCGCACCTTCGCCGCCGGCTTCGGCGAGCCGCTTGTTCAGCGATTCGCGCATGGCCATGAGGGGGGCGGCATCGACTTCGACTTCGAGGTAGAAATGAGGTACGGTGATCTTTGACTCCAAGAGGCGACGCGCGATCGTCTGGCGCATGCCGCCCACCGGGACGTCGGCGTCGGGCTGGATGCCTTTGCCGTCGGCGGGCGGAGCCACGGCGACATTGATCGGGCCGGACGGAGCGGAAGCGACAGGGGCCGAAGCGGCCGCCGCAACATCACGACCGACGACGCGGCCACCGGGGCCGGAGCCGGCGATGGTGGCGACATTGAGGGCGGCTTTTTCAGCCATGCGCTTGGCGTAAGGAGAAGCCTTGGTGCGCGAAGCATCGGACTGAGCGGACGGTGCGCCGGAGGATGCGGGAGCGGCCGGCACGCAGCTCACGTCGGTCTTCTCGGGGATCGCCGGGACGGCGGTCGCGGGAGCCTTGGGGGCGGGGGCAGCGGAGGGCTCAGGGGCGACTTCGCCCTTCTTGCCGATGGCGCAAATCGGTGCGCCGACAGGCAGCTGCGTGCCGGACGGGGCGTAGATCTTGAGGATCGTGCCGGGCACCGTGCAGGAGAGTTCCATCGTCGCCTTGTCGGTTTCGACTTCAGCCAAGATGTCGCCGAAGGCCACTAGTTGGCCTTCCTTGATGTTCCATTTCACCAAAGTCCCCACCGACATCGTGTCGGAGAGCTTCGGCATATCGATAATTTCAGCCATCGGATTTGAGAGTGGGGATTAGGCGAGGACCTTGAGTGCTTCGGCGACGACGCGTTCGACGTTAGGCATCTGCAGGTCTTCCATGCGTTTGCAGTAGATCTGCGGAGCATCGATGGAGGACACGCGGTGAATCGGGGCGTCGAGTTCGTCGAACGCCTTCGACTGGATGAGGTAGGCCACTTGGGCGTCGACGCCACAGAAGGGCTTGTTCTCTTCGACCAGCAGGGCGCGGTGCGTCTTGCGGACGGAGGTGAGGATGGTCTCCTCGTCGAGCGGGCGGATGGAGCGGAGGTCGACGACCTCGACGCTGACGCCGTGCTCCTTCTCAAGAATCTCGGCGGCCTTCAGGCTCGTGATCACCGCGCGGCCATGGGCCACGATGGTCAGGTCGGTGCCCTGGCGCTTCACGTCGGCGACGCCGAGTGGCACGATATAGTCTTCATCCGGCACTTCGCCCTTATCGTTATAAAGAATCGTATTCTCCATCACGTACACCGGGTCGTTGTCGCGGATGGCGGCCTTCATCAGGCCTTTGGCGTCATAGGGGGTGGCCGGGCAGACGACCTTAATGCCGGGGTGGGAGGCGAGGATGGCCTCGGGCGTGTGCGAGTGGGTGGCGCCGACGTTGGTGCCGCCGTTAGCCGGACCGCGGATGACGATTGGGCAGTTAATGAGGCCGCCAGACATGTAGCGGATGTTGCCGGCGTTGTTCACGATTTGGTCGAAGGCGACATACGAGAAGGACCAGAACATCAGCTCCATCACGGGACGGATGCCGAGCATCGAGGCGCCGATGCCGAGGCCGATGAAGCCCGCTTCGGAGATCGGGGTGTCGACGATGCGTTTCGGGCCGAACTCCTTGAGGAGACCTTCGGTGACCTTGTAGGCGCCGTTGAACTGGGCGACTTCTTCGCCCATGATGACGACCTTGTCGTCGCGTTTGAGTTCTTCGCGCATCGCGGCGCGCAGCGCCTCGCGGTAGGAAATGACAGCCATGAAAGTGTGTGCGAAGAGGGTTTATTCGAAGATGATGGTACCGCGACTGGTGGTCTTCGGCCCGCGGTTGTCTTCTTCCCAGTAGATATGCTTTGTGATGTCGGCGACCGTGGGGTCGGGTGATTCATCGGCGAAGACGGCGGCCTTGTCGGCTTCGGCCATGGCTTCCTCGTTGATCTTCTGGGAGAGTTCTGGCGTCAGCACCTTCTCGCGAAGGAGTTCCTGCTCGAAGAGGAGCACGGGGTCCTTCTTATCGCGGTATTCCTTGATTTCTTCCTTATCGCGGTAGGTCTTGTCCGGGTCGGCCATCGAGTGGCCGAAGTAGCGGTAGGTGAAAATCTCCAGGACAGTAGGCTTGGATTCTTCGTGGGCGCGCTTCAGGGCGACGGCGGTCTTGGCGCGGACTTCATAGACGTCGTGGCCGTTGACGACATCCCAGGCCATGTTGTAGCCTTCGGCACGCTTGGCTAGGCAGCCCGGGTGGGCGGTGGAGCGCTCCTGGGAGGTGCCCATCGAGTAGCCGTTGTTTTCGACGACGAAGATGACGGGGAGATCCCAGAGCGAGGCGAGGTTGTAGGCTTCATGGACGGCGCCTTGGTTGACGGCACCGTCTCCCATGTAGGCGAGACAACTGCCCTTGAGGCCCATGTATTTGACGGCGTAGGCGAGTCCGGTGCCGAGGGGGGCTTGGCCGCCGACGATGCCGTGGCCACCCCAATAGTTCTTGTCGGGGGCGAAATAGTGCATCGAGCCTCCTTTACCTTGGGAGCAGCCGGTCACGCGCCCCGTCAGCTCGGCCATACACTCATTCATGCCCATGCCGACCATCAGGCCGTGGCCGTGGTCGCGGTAACCGGTGATGATATGATCATGTTTGCCCAACAGGGAGATAGTCCCAGCGGCGACGGCCTCCTGGCCGACATAAAGGTGAAGAAAGCCCCCGATCTTACCCTGCTGGTAGATTCGGATGCAGCGTTGCTCGAAATGGCGGATACGAGCCATTTTGGTGTAAAGGGCGAGTTTGTCGGCCTTTGACATGGCCGCGTTGACGGGATCTTTGGCGTAGTCCGAAGGGCCAGCGGGGCGCTTCAGGGATTCCGGATGGGTAAGGACAGCGGGCTTGGCCACGGTAGTTCGTTTGGTTTGATTGGAGAGGTCTAGCAGGGAAGGTCAAGCGTCCCCTCCCTTGGGCTCAATTTGCCTTGACCCGCCTTGCCGCCCCCCTCCCTTTTTGTCTATCCTGTGTCTGTCACCGGATAGACCCCTTTATATGGAAGAGACCCACGAGGCTTTGGCCCGAGAATTCACCGTCCAGAACCGCATGGGCATCCACACCCGCCCGGCGGCTCAGATCGTCCGTCTGGCCAACCGCTATCCGGATGTCGATATCACCGTCTCCAAGGATGAGGAGTCGGTCAACGGCAAGAGCATCATGGGGCTCATGATGCTCGCCGCCGGACAGGGCTCGATTCTCCGCTTCTCCGTCCGGGGCAAGGATGCCGCCGCGCTCCTGGGCGAAATGGATGCTTTGTTCACCCGCAAGTTTGACGAATCCTGAACGCCATGTACGCCCTCCTCGCCTCGCTGTTCATTCTCGCCGCCGGTGAGGTCGCGCCTCCGCCGCCCCCGCCGGTGCCGGACGCGGAGGTCGTGCGCTACCTCAAGCCAGGAGAGGCCGTCGAGTGGAACAACGCTCTGCGTCTGACGCAGCAAGGTGAGCTTCGCGCCAAGCAGGGTAATAGCATTATGGCGACCAGCCTCGCGGCGGCAGCCGGCAGTAAGGCGCCCAAGGTCGGCGGCCTCACGGAAACTCCGGAGCAGATCAAACTTCGCGCCCAGAAGATCATCGATGAAGGGACCGCCCAGATTCAACAAGCCGCGCCCTCATTGGTGCGTCTGCGTTTGGCTGCGGCCGTGCGCGCCGCCGAAAGCCTCAAGCCGATTTCCTTCTCCGTCGACCTCGTCCAGAAGGGTTGGGCTCCGGCGATCGCGCAGTCAGCGAAGAGACTGGAAGCTCAGGCCCGCGGACTAGGCTTCCAGCATGTGCACGTCATCGGCGCGGTGAGCGTCTCCTCCGAGCGGAAGATTTCCCGCCCCGTGGCCTTTACGGAAGACATCCGCGGCGGGATGAAGCTGAGCGAGGCCAATGTCTTGGCGTCGGCTCCGTCCACGGGTTACCGTTATTCTTTGCCGTCCGCCAAGGAGCGCCCGACGTTCTCGCGCGAGGTCGCCGCGCCGGTCTCGGCCAATCAGATCGCCCTCGTGTGGGGAGAGTTCTATTCGATCGCCGCCGATGACACCTACGGGCTGATGTTCATCCGGATGGCAGATGCCTATTCGATGAAGGTCATCGCCTCGGAGGCCGCCTTTGTGACGACCGCGCCGCCTGCGGCCGGAGCGTCGGCGGTGGTTTGTAATTTCACACTGAACGACGCCCGGAACTTCATTCCTCGCCTGGGCCAGAGCGGTGAATGGATCCTTGGCTACGACGCGCAGAGCGATCCGCTGGGCGCTGCCTTGCTCACGCATCTCTGCGTCACGCAGACCAGCGTGGGCATTGGTGCCGCCTCCTATTTCATCGCCGCCACGGGCTCGGGTGTCGCGGGCAACGAAGGCTACAAGGCCAAGTGGGGCGTCGAGGCGGTCACCGGCGGCGCGGGCATTTCCTATCAGGTGCGTAGCACTCCTCTCGGTGCGGGTGCGATCGAGGTAGGCCGGCTGGCCCTCGGATTCAAGGCCGCGGGCGCGAAGTGATCAGGCGCCCGTTTTGCGGGCCGCCTTCATCTCCGCGAGCGTCGTGCGCTTGAGCTTCTTCACTTTCGCGGCGGTGAGCAATTGGTGGGGGCGCGTCATGCGATCGATGAAGAGCACGCCTTGGCAGTGGTCATGCTCATGCTGCACGCATCGGGCGAGCAGGCCTTCGCATTCGAGGATATGCGGGGCGCCTTCGGCGTCGCGGTAGCGCACGATCGCGCGTTCAACGCGTTCGACGTCGCCGGTGATGCCAGGAAAGGAGAGGCATCCTTCGGTGTAGGTCTCCGGCTCGCCGGCGGGGACGGTCACCGTCGCGTTGGCCAGCAGCATCGGCATGATGTCCGCTGGTTCGCAGGGCTTGCCGTCGAGTACGGGCAGGAAGTCTTCGTCCTTCACGTTCATGACGAAAAGTTGCAGCGAGAGCCCGACCTGCGGGGCGGCCAGACCGATGCCCTTGGCCGTGCGCATGGCGCCCAGCATTGCTTCGCCCAGCGAGCGCAGGGCCGGACCGAATTCCCGCACAGGGTCGCCCTTGGCCCGAAGGATCGGGTCGCCGTAAGGGCGGATGGAGAATTCAGCCATGGCTTCTGGTTACATGCTCGGCGGAGCGGGGAAAGCGAAAAGCATCAGGCCTTGGGGCCGTAGTCCCCCTTCTCGCAGGTGCGCACAAAGGTTTCCGCCCGTTTGCGCAGGCCGTTCCATTTCTCGCGGAGCGATTGGGATTCGTCGGGCGTGATGCGGTGATCTTCGATGGCATCGACGACTTCCGCGATCAGCAGGCCGAATTCGCGGACAAGGGCGTTGGCCGCTTTGTCGAGGCCGGCCGGAGGGGATGCCGGATCATCGACGGTGAATTGGCCGCCGGCTCGTTGCGCGATCCAGTCGGCGATGCGGGTGTCGCCAGTGGCTTCGATCAGGATGGCGGTGCGCTCGAGCGGATTAGGATGGCCACTGCCTTTTTCCGCCGGCTCGCGCCACTTGTAGAGCATCGAGGTCGAGACACCGAGTTTCTTCGCGACTTCGGCGTGGGCTTTCTGTTGGGCGCCTTTGGAGCGGTCCGCCGCGGCGCCTACTTTGAGCAGTGCGTCCTGGAGGACGAGGTGAGCTTCTTTCACGTGGGTGCGCCGGGGGGCGGGCGGTTTCTTGGGCATGACCCAGATTAGGGTCGCGGCGGTCATACCTGCAAGCGAGACGGCGCCAGATAGTATATTTTAAGAAGGTTTTTATAGGGCTTCGTTTTCAGAAAAGGTTGGAAAACCGACAGCGCCCCTCCAACTTGGGTCCTATGTCGATGTTCGCCGCGCATTCCGCCGAAGTTTCTCTCGTGGTGCCCGTCGGTCTGCTCGTCGCCGGGTTGGTTCTGATCGGAGCGGAGTTCTTTTTGCCCACCGTGATTCTGGGATTTCTCGGGGCCGTGGTGTCTTTCTACGGCATCTATCTCTCGGCGGAGGCCGGCGCCGGAACCTGCGCCCTGCTCTCCACGATTTTCGTGGTGGTGCTCGCCTTGGAGTTCTTCGCCTTCCGCCGTTTCCTGCCGCACACTTCGATCGGCCGCTCGATGATCAACTCCAGCAGCAACGCCGGGTCGGCGGTGCCGGCCGCGGCTGGTTTCGCCGTCTATGTGGGCAAGACCGCCGTCGCTTCGACGGCCCTCGCCCCTTCGGGCACGATCGAAATCGAGGGAGTTCTGGTCGAGGCCTTCTCCCTTGATGGCTTCGTCGATCGCGGCGCCTCGGTCATCGTCACCGAGGCTGCCTCCGGTCGAGTCACCGTCCGCCGCGTCCGCTAAATTTCCCATGCCCGAACAAATGACTAATATTATTCTCTTCGTGGCGGCAGGTGCCCTGCTGCTGCTCGTCCTGTTCCTGCTTTCGTTCCTCGCCGTCTGGGTGCGCGCGCGCCTGGCGGGGGCCGAGGTCGGGCTCTTCGACCTCGTCGGCATGCGCCTGCGCGGCGTGCCTTACACCGTGATCGTCGACGCTAAGATCGCCGCGACCAAGGCCGGCCTCTCGGTGGACGTCGAGAAGATTGACGCCCACTACCTTGCCGGCGGCAACATTGTCCAGACGGTGCAGGCGCTCATCGCCGCCCAGAAAGCCGGCCTGCATCTTGATTGGAACCGCGCCTGCGCAATCGATATCGCGACCCGCGGTACGAACAAATCCGTGCTCGAGGCCGTGCTCACGTCCGTTAGCCCGAAGGTGATCGATTGTCCGAATCCGGCCAGCGGCCGCACCACCATCGACGCCGTCGCCAAGGATGGCATCCAGGTGAAGGTGAAGGCGCGTGTGACGGTGCGCACCAATCTCGACCGTTTTGTCGGCGGCGCCCAGGAGGAGACCATTATTGCCCGCGTCGGCGAAGGCATCGTGACCACGATTGGCTCTTCCGAGAGCTATAAGGTCGTGCTCGAGAACCCGGACCGCATTTCCAAGACCGTGCTTGAGCGTGGTCTCGACGCCCACACCGCTTACGAGATCATGTCGATCGACATCGCCGACGTGGACGTGGGCGACAACATCGGTGCGATGCTCCAAGAGGCGCAGGCCAACGCCAATAAGAACATGGCGCAGGCCCAGGCTGAAATCCGCCGTGCCGCCGCTGTCGCCCTTGAGCAGGAAATGCGCGCACGCGTCGAAGAGATGCGCGCGCGTGTAGTCGAAGCTGAAGCCCAGATTCCGCAGGCTCTCGCCGACGCGCTGCGTTCCGGCCGCATGGGTTACATGGATTTCCAGCGCCTCGAAAACCTTCGTTCCGACACCGAGATGCGCAAGGGCATCGCCGGTGACGGTCCGGTGCCGGGCGCCAAGGCCTAACTGTGGAGCCGGTTTTATTCATCAAGGTTGTCATCGCGCTGGCCGCCGGGGTGGCCTGGGTGGTCGGCAAGATCAAGATGAGTTCCGACCAGCCGGCGCCCCTCGCGTCTGCGCCGCCGCCCTTGGTGCGTCGAGCACGTCGGGTTCGTTCGGCCCCGGTAAAAATCCTGGCTGCACCGACTCCCGTTGTTCCTGTCGTCGCAGCCCCGACGCACCTCGATGCCACATCCCTCGTGGTTACTCGCCCCGCTCGAGCCCAATCGCGGGCCCAGTTCTTCGGTCGGTCCGCGCTCCGTCAGGCGATTGTCGCCCGCGAGGTGTTGGGCTTGCCGCTGGCCCTCCGCCCGCCGCGTTTTTAATCAGCGCCGGGGCGCGAAGATTCGGGCGGCCAAGTAAGGCGCCGCGCAGCAGAGGACGATGCCGGCGCCGGAAGGTACGGCCGGGAAGTAGTATGAGAGATAAAGGCCGGCGATGCCGCCGCTGAGCGCGCAGGCCACGCCCCAGGCCATGACTTGCGGGACTGTGCGGCCAAGCAGCACTCCGGTCGCCGCGGGGATGACGAAGAGCGCCGTCGTCAGCAATGCGCCGACCAGCCGCACGCATGACACCGCGCCGAGGGCGACCAATGCGAGGAGAACGACGCGCATCAATGCCGGCCGGGCGCCGAGCAGGCTCGCGTATTCTTCGTCGAAGGAGGCCAATTCGAGTTCCTTGTGCAGCAGCCGTAAGCCCAGCAGGACGATGAAAGTCGTCGAGCCGATGACGATGAGATCCGAAGATCCCACCGAGACGACGCTTCCGAATAGCAGTCCGGCGAAGTCGCGCCAGGAGTTGGCGTATTGCATCAAGGCGATACCCCCGGCGAACATCACCGAGAGCATCACGCCCACGGCGCTATCTTCACTCGTGCCCTCGCGCGAGGCGAGCCAGGCGGCGCCCGCGGCGGTGAGCAGGGCGGCGACGAGCGCCCCGGCGTAGGGCGAGATTCCTAGGAGCAGGGCGCCGATGACCCCGGGGAGGATGGAATGGGTGAGGGCGGTGCTCACGAATGCCATCCGGCGGAGCACGACGTAAGCGCCCAAGCAGGCGCAGGTGAGGCTGCTCAGCACCACGGCGAGCAGCGCGCGGGTAAAGAACGCTTCGCCCAGAGGTTCGCGGATGAGCTCAAGCATGGCGGTGGTCGTGGCCTTCGCACGCGTGATTGGTGTGAATTGTACCTCCGCGCATTTCCAGGATGCGGTCAAATCGCCCCAGGTCAGCGGGATCATGTGTCGCCATCACCACGGTGAACGCATGACCTTGCTCGAAGAGGAATGTGTCGATGATCTCGCGGCTGGCTTGATCCAGGGCGGCATAAGGCTCGTCGAGTAGCATCACTTCCGCGCCCTGTACGATGGCGCGGGCGATGAGCCCGCGTTGGAGTTGTCCGCCTGAAAGAGTATGCACGGGGCGCTCGGCCAGGTCGGCGAGGCCCATTTTAAAAAGCGCCTGATCCACGGCCGTGTCGCCGTGGAAGCACTCCTCAAACCAGCCATGATGAGCATAGGTGCCCATCTGCACGAGTCGTCGGAGGCGCAGGGGGAAGTGTTCGGTGAGGTGGGGTCGTTGCGCCAGATAGGCGATGCGTCGCCGCCCCAAGCGGGGGGGGTTCCCGGCGACCTCGACTTCGCCGGTGAATGCCGGTGTGAGGCCCGCGAGCACGCGCAGGAGTGTTGATTTACCCGATCCATTGGGCCCGATGAGCGCCGTGCGGCAACCGCAGGGAATTTCAAAAGAGGCATCGCGGAAGGCGACGGGGCCGTCGGTGCGGGCGCGGGCGGAGAGGCTGTGGGCTTTTACCGCGAACCCGCCGCAACCAGTTTTTTCCGTCGGCGCATAGGGCAGGGTGGGGAGCAGCGCGAAAGCGGCCCGACTGATGGATTGGAAGAGCGAACTCATGGGGCGAGTAAGGCATCATGCAGCCGACGGCCGTTGCGGAGCATCATCGTGGCCCAAGTGTCGCCTTCCCTTCCTTTCGGCTGGAGTGTCTCGAAGGTCAGGCTCACGGGTGCCGCGAGGCCGGCATCCTGGGCGAGTCGTTCTGCAAAGCCGCCGGGCTGGCCTTCATCGGTCACGATGACGCGGATTTTTTCCCGGCGGATGAGTTTGAGGATTTCGGAGAAATGAAAGGCTGAGGGGTCGGCGGCTTCCGCCGTCCCGCTGGAGAGGATGGTGCCGGCGACCCGCAGGCCGTAGCGCCGGGCGAGCCATCCCAGGTTCGGATGCTGCGAGATGAAGGCTCTCCGGTCGGCGGGGAGGTCGGCGAACAGCTTGGCAAGCTTGGCGTCGACCTGGTCGATCTCACCCAGCCATGATTCATATGATTCTTTTGAATTATTAACCGGGGGAAAGCCCGTCACTTTCTTATGAAGGGTTTCGGACATTCGGCGGACTTCCCTGGGGTCGGTCCATAAGTGGGGGTCGGTACCGTTGGTTTGGCCGGCTGCATCCAGCCAGACGACTTTAGCTTCTTGGTGATTGGCGGCGGCCCAGGCTTGTAGCCAAGGCTCAAGGAGGGGGCTGATGCCGACGACTATTTCCGCCCGGTTGAGGTCTTTGACGTCGGCTGGGCTAAGTTGGAATCCGTGGATCTCGCTTCCAGGCGGGACGATTGATTTGTATTTAAACCCTTGACCAATAACATGTTGAGTAATATCTTCCGTAATCGAAAAAGTGGCGACAATTTCTCCCTTCGGTAGATTATGGGCGGAAAGCCGGAAGGCGCCGCCGAGGAGCAAGATCAGTATTATGAGGGACGGTCGCGCCACGAGCTAAGGGGGTGAATTACGAGTCCATTCCAAATGCAACATACTTGCAATTACGAATTGTTCCCATCCCGCTTTTACGTTTGCCACAAAGATACCCCAGCCTAAAAATTACCTTCCCCATGCCCCACGTCCGTGCTGTTTTTGCCTATGTAATGGCAGTCTGCCTCTCGTTGCCTGCTGCTTTTGCCCAAAGCAAGGCCGAGGGAGCGCCTGTCGCGGGCGGCAAGGCGCCCGTCTCTGTTAAGTCCGTACACTTTGATCCGGCTAAACTCGGAGGCCAGAAACATCCTTGGATTCGCATGCAGGTGGAGCTTCAGGCGAACTTTAATCCCGACAGCAAAGAGCCCAAGGAAGGGGCCAAGAAGGCCGCTAATAAAGGTTGGGTCGACAAAGTGAAGGTCACCGTCACCCAGATTTATAAGTCCGGCACGGGGAAGGATGCCAGCGAGTTTACCTACTACCGGGCCGCGGCGACCGTTTTAACGATGGAAGTCGGGGGAAGCACGCGCTCGGTATATTTCTATCTACCCGGTGACGTTGTCGCCCGCGACCGGCTCAAGGCCACCCCTGATTATTATTATGTCCAGGTTGAGGTCGGCGGCACAGAAGTCCCCCTTTTTGATGAGCGGGGTAAGATTACCTTGGGCATGGATGCCGCCATCCATAAGCAGATTCAGGACAAGAAGCTCTTTGATGGTGCGAAGGATTTGGCTGACCGCGGGGTCGCCGCGAATACCGGTATCCTGCGCCCGCAGTTCCTTGTGCCTTATTCGATTTTCGATCAATTGCCCGCCAGTTCGCCGTCTCCCGAGTTTATCCGCGAAGACGCCGGAGCTCGCTAACCCCCTATTTATACCTTTCCTGTATGAGCCAGAAGAAGGCCACCATTGTTAATCTTGCCGCATCGAATGTCTCGGTGTCGCAGTTCACCGCCGAGTCCGGCAGCCTGGTGCTTGAGCACTTCTACGTCGAAGAAATCACCCCCGGCCTCACGGGCGACGATGAATGGTTGAACGCGGCGGTTTCCGCCCTCGGAGACCTCGTCAACGCTCACCAGATTTCGGGCCAGGTCACGGTCATCGCGCCGGCCTTCCTTCTCCTCCAGAAGTCACTCAAAGTCCCGCAGGTCGAGCGCGAGCGGCAGGCGCAGATTGTCGCCTTCGAAGCCCAGAACGCCATTCCTTATCCGCTCAATGAAGTCATCTGGGACAGCCAGGTGATTTCCTCCGATGGCGTCGAAGCCGAAGTCCTGCTGTTCGCGCTGCGCACCGAGATCGCCAGTCGCATCGCCAATCTCATTTCCGCGACGGGTCTGCGCCCGACTTCCATCCAGGCGGCCCCTTTACTCGATAGTCAGGCCTTCCGTCTCGCCGGCGGCTCGGCCACCGAGGAGGTTCTGATCATCAACATAGGTGCTCGTTCCACCACGCTCAGTTTTGTCGGCCCCGGCGGCGTCAACATCCAGTCCGCCACGAACATCGGCGGCAACCTGCTGACCCAGGGTGTTTCCGATAACACCGGTCAGCCTTTTGCGACCGCGGAGGCAATCAAGGTGGGCTATTTCTCCGGCGTCATTCACCTCGCCGAGTCCGATCCGCAGGTGGCGATCCTGCAGGCCAACTCCCAGACTTTCATTCGCCGGCTTGCGCAGGATATCAACCGCCGCCTCATCAATGTGCGCCGCGGCACCAACGGTCGCCAGCCAGCCCGGATCCTTGTCACCGGCCGCGGCTCGCAGGTGCCTGGTCTCGCCGAGCAGCTTTGCGAAACCCTTCGCCTGCCGGTCGAGCAGTTCGACCCATCGTCCGTCGTCATTCTGGGCGCGGAAGTCACCACGGACACCGTGCAGCGAGCCAAGTACCAGATTTCCGAGGTCGTGGGCGAAGCCGCCCGCCTGATTCTTTCCCAGTCCACCGGCGTTAACCTGGTCCCGCGCGATATCGCCGCCCAGCAAGCCTTCGACGCCCGCAAGCCGCTGCTGCTCGTGGCCGCTTTCCTCGCGGCCATGGCTCCCTTGCCGGTCTATCTGGCTTTCAGTGCCGCCGTTGATCAGAACCTGGAGAAGGTCGCCGTGCTGAGCGCTCGGCAGATGGAACTTTCCGCTCACCGAAATTCGCTCAACGACTCGCGCAAGAAGGCGCAGGAATATCTCGCCGTCAGCAAGGAGCTCGAGTCGGTTGTCTTAAATCGTTCGAACTGGCCGGCGTTCTTGGGCGACCTCCAGGCCCGCGTCGGTTCATGCAAGAACACCTGGATTGAAGAACTTCATGTGAAGTATGAGACGCTCCCGGCGCCCGCCCCTGTCGAAGGTCAGCCTCCGCCCGCCCCGGTGGTCGTCACCAAGGTCGTCGTCACCGCCCGCTTCCTTTTCACCGAGGTTCCCTTTGATCTCAAGCAGCACAACGCGAAGGTCATGAGTCAGCACCGCTCTCAGCTCATCGATGCGGTCCGGAAGTCGCCTTATGTCAGTTCGGTCCCCGGCGACGAAATCCACGTCTTCGCCGATCCTGCTCATTCCCCGAAAGTAACTTTCACCTTGGTCATCCAGAAGGACAAGGCCCTCTAAGTCATGGACAATTTCAAAAAGAACCCCGGCTTCTTCGCCGGCATCATCCTCGCCGCCGCGATTTTCCTCGGCGGAGCGATTTTCTCCTACCTCGCTTACGCCGCCAAATCAAAGGCAGACGCAGCGTTGGTTAAGGCGTCAGCTGAAACCAGCCGTCTCCTTAAGGGACATGAGCTCGCTCCTGGCTCCGCCCCGATTTCGCTCACTGCCGATAATGTCAAGAAGTCGGTCGAAGACCTCGCCGAGCTTACCGGACATATCTCGGCGCTCCGCACCAGCATCGCCGGCAACCCTGATCTCGCCATCCGCGGCAAGAGCACGAGCAACGCCGCCGACCTGAGTTCACTTCTCCGTCAGTCCGTCGATGACTGGCGCAAACTGGCACACGACCAAGATATCAAGATGCTCCCCAACGAGCCCTGCGATTTTGGTTTCCGCCGCTACATCCGCAATCAGGGCACTTCCCCGAAGCGCGAGTTCCAGCACGTCGACCAGCAGCGTCTGATTATTGATTACCTTTTCCGTCAGCTGGCGGAATCTCGCCCGGCTGGCTCCCCCCTCTTGCTTGAATCCATCGATCGCGAGCCGATCGAAACATTCACCCTCATTCCTGAAGGCAAGCCGGGCGCCGGCACTTACGGGCCGGAAGCTGATGGCTCTCGCAATGAGGCCGACGAATTCGCCCCCGTGCGCACGTTTGACCGACGCAACCAGGTGGAGACCCTTTCCTTCCGCGTGCGCTTCGTCGGTTATACGCCTACGCTTCGCACCTTCGTGAACAAGGTCCGTAATTCCGCCCGCCCCTTCGCCATTACTTTGGTTGAGGTAGGCGCCACGACCAAGGAGATCGAAAAACTTCTGGGTGCCGCCACCGCTGCCACCTCCGCCGCCGCGCCGGCCGCCGCCCCCGCCGGCAACGGTTTCTTCGGCGCGGAAACTGTCGAAGCGCCGGTCGCCAATGCTACGACTGGTAAGCTCGGCGCCGCCGCTACTCCTGCCGAGGATAAGCGTCCGCTGGCCCTTCCTCGCAAGCCCACCGCCTTCGTCGTGCAGGTCGATTACCTTTCCATCCCGGAGGAGAAGCCTGCCAACTCTCCTGAGGGCGAACCCAAGAAATAAGAGCTCCTAGGACATGAATTCTCGTAAGGACATCCTTCTCATCGCCGCCGGAGCCTTGCTGCTCTGCATAGGCGTGTTCGCCTACCTTGGCCTCCAGCTGGGCATGTTTCCTGGCATCATCCGGCCCATCGTCATTGATAACGCCGATGAGAAGGCCGCGCTGATCCGACAGCTCAAAGAGCAGCCCCCGCAGGGTGCGGTGTACCCGTCTTCCCCTCTCGCCTCGCTCGAGGACAATGTGAAGGATTGGCTCAGCCCCGAAGAGAACGACGACAATTGGGATTACGACCTTTTCACGACCATCGACGTCGTCTGGGATGCCTCTATTAAGGATTATGTGCCCCGCAGCCGTAAGGCCGAGGTGCTGCCCCCGTTTGGCATCAGTTTGGTGTCCGTCGGTCATCCGACCTACCCCTTTATTGTTATCGAGACAATCCTGCCCCGTAACGCCAAAGAGGAAGACCGCCTGTTCACGCTTCAGAATATCAAGACCAAGCAGTACGTAGAGGGCTGTAAGCTGAATAAGCCGATTCCGGATGCCGCCTACCTCACGCTTAAGGCGTTCAAGGTGGTGAAGGATAAGGACGCTGATGGTATCATCACCGTGCGCCAAGTGCTGACCGTGGATGACCGCCAATTTGGACAGATTGTCGATATCGACGACATTAAGCCCCTCGAATTCGCCGGCCGGACTGACATCGTTATCGCTTCCGCGAGCGAGCCAGGCTGGACCAAGACGCTCCACTTGGTGGGCGAGAAGTTTACCTACAATCAGGCCGTCTACACCGTCAAAGAAATTGACTTAGCATCCAAGACGGTGACTTTTGATAAGCACTTCGCTCCTAACCCCAAGAAGCCGAAGAAGACGTTTAGCGAGTCACTCTCTGTGCCTGCGCCTCCGCCTCCCCCTCCCCCTAAGCCTAAGACTAAGTCCCCCACCGTCGAAAAAACCCCCACCAAGAAATAACTTTTCAAAGCCCCAAACTCATGAAAAACCTCCACCGTTCGCAGCTCGCTTGGGCCGCACTCGCCATTGCCCTCGCCGCCGGCTCGCTGGTCGCGCAGGACGGCGACCCCCAGGCGCGTAAGCGCCAGTTCCTCGTCGAAGCCCTCAAGGCTCGCGACGAAGGTAATCTCCAGGCTGCCCAGGATAAGTTCGAGCAGATCATTCAGATTGATGCCGATGACCAAGGTGCCAAGGAGGGCCTCGCCTCAGTGAAGGCTTCCATGGCCGCCGCCGACGCTGCCAAGAAGGCCGCCGACGAGCCCGCCGCCAAGCCGGCCAGCGCCCTTGAGGACGTCGCCACGACGCACGAGAAACTCTTTGCTGAAGTGGCTCAGGCCATTGATGCCGCCAAGAAGCAGGCCGCCGACGGTCAGTTTAAGGCCGCCCTCGATCGCCTCGACGGTGCTAGCGGCGCCATCGCCGGTCTCCCGAACACCCCTGCCAGCCAGAAGGTTCGCGATAGCCTCGTGATCGCGAAGCAGGAAATCAACGTTCAGCGCGAAGCTGGCGACAAGGGTGGCGACAATGTCGCTCGTGAAGAAGTGCAGCGCCTCGCCACGGCCAGCGCCACGAGCCTTCGCAAGAGCGAAGACGCTCTTTCTGCGGCCGAAAGCCTCATCCGTAAGGGTGATGCTGACTCCCTCGACAAGGCCTCCAATGAGATCGACCGGATCACCCAGGAGCTCGGGCCTGACTCGCTGGTCAACAAGGACCTGAAGGCTCGCGCCAAGGACGATAAGGGCTCGGCCATCGCCCGTCGTGCGCTCATCGCCATCGAAGCCCGCGACATTCCCCGCGCGGAGTCGCTCTTGCGTGATTACGAAAAGCTCAAGGGTTCCGAAGACCCCAGCGTCGTTCGCCTGAAGAAGGAATACGCCGCCAAGCGCAATAACCCCTCCTACCGCAGCGTCGACGAAATCTCCCCCGGCCTCCGGGCCAAGGATGAGAAGGTCAATGATCTCTTAGTCAAGGGCCGTGCCCGCTACCTCTATGGCGACTATCAGGGTGCTCTTGATTCCTATCGCGAAGTCCTGCAGTACCAGCCGAACAATTCCGAGTCCAAGGCCTACCAGGTCCGTATCCGCCAGATGCTTTCGGAGAACTCCGGCCAGTGGAACCGCGGCGTCACCAAGGGCAAGCTCCTCGAGCTCCTCGATGAAACCTGGAAGTTGCCCGAAGTCTTCAATCGTGAAAACACGAAGCAGGATCTCGGCAACTCCGCTGACCCTGTCATCGACAAGATGAAGTCGATCCTGATTCCGGACCCCGGCTTCACCGTCCGCGATCAGCCCCTCGAGCGCGCTCTCCAGAGTCTCGTTCAGGCTTCTCAGAACTATGACAAGGACCAGAAGGGCGTGAACATCGTCCTCCTTGATCCCGCGAACAAGAACCCTAGCGTCAGCATCCAGCTTAAAGGCGTTTCGGTCTACCAGTGCCTCGAGTACGTCTGCAAGCGCGTTGGTTTTAGTTTCTCCGTCAGCTCCGGCGGCATCATCGAAGTCCGCGAGGATTCCGGCGACAGCCTCCTGGAAACGGAAATCTACCCCCTCTCGACGGCTGCTGTTCTTAAGATGACTGGCCTGAGCGCCAGCGGTAGTGCCCCGGCCGCCGGTGGTGCCGCCGGTGGTGCCGCCGCCAGCCCCTTCGGTGGTGCCGCCGCCAGCGCCGCAGGTGCCGGCGATGGCCAACGCCCCGAAGAAGTCGCAATCAAGAACTTCCTTACCCGTTCGGGCGTCGCCTTCGAACCGCCCGCCACGCTGTCCTATGACGGCACGAACCTCATCGTCTACCAGAGCCGTAAGAATCTGGACCGTGTGAAGAACATCATCCGTCGCTACTCCGACATCAAGCAGGTCCACATCGAGGCTAAGTTCATCGAAGTGGAACAGAAGATGCTCAATGAGCTCGGCGTGAACTGGACGGTCGGCACGGCGGCAGCCCCGATTGCGCAGACGGGTCTCCGTTCGATTAACTCCGTGTTCAAGACGAACAATGCCGCTGCCCCGGCCTTGAAGGTCAGCGGTACCGCCGCCACGACCGCTGGCACCGCTGACAGCTACGATATCTCTCCGCCCACGATGCCTGGAGGCGTCAACCTCGGCGGTACCGCCCAGACTTTCAGTAATAAGGTCGGCGTGCTCGGTCAGTATGACCTCAGTGTCATGATCCGTGCGATTGAAGAAAATGCCGGCAGCGACCTGATGTCCTCCCCGAGCTTGACCGTTCTCGACGGTAAGACCGCGGTCATCAAGGTGGCCCAGCTGCTCCGCTATCCGCAGGCTTACGGCGACACTCAGTCCAACGTCGGTACCTCCGCTTCGACTGGCACCACTACGGGTGGCGGTTCCGCGGGTGTGACCATCACGGCCGGAACTCCCCAGGACTTCACCGTCCAGGAAGTCGGTGTGACGCTCGAAGTCACCCCCACCGTCGCGGCCGATGATTCCATCGCCCTCAACCTGAAGCCGAAGGTGACTGAATTCGAAGGTTTCGTCGAATACGGCGGCACCTCGATCGCTATCTCTGCCGGCACGACGGTCGTCGTTCCTTCGGGATTCTTCCAGCCGATCTTCAGCACCCGTGAAGTGACCACCGACGTCACCGTCTTCGACGGCGCCACGGTTGTCATCGGTGGCCTGACCCGCGAAGAAGTGAAGACGGTTGAAGACCGCGTCCCTGTCCTGGGTTCGATTCCGATTATCGGCGCGGCCTTCCGCTCCAGCGGCAAGACGATTCAGAAGAAGAGCCTCATGGTCTTCGTCACCGCTAACCTGGTTTCCCCGGGCGGCGCCACCCTCCGCAGCACTCACCCCGGCATGCGCGCTGGTTCGACTTTCTCGAACCCCACGCTCATCTCCCCGGGCGGCGCAGTCTACCGCGAGCCGATCGAAGTTGCTACCCCTGCGGCGGCCGCTCCGAAGGTCATCGAAGAGCCTGCCAAGTAAGCGCCGTCCTCATCGTCTCCCGAACAGGCCCGCCATTTGGCGGGCCTGCTTTTTTCTCGATGGTGCCGACGACCTCTCTGACAATCCGTGCATGCGCTGGATGCTTGTCGACGGCTTCAATCTGGTTTTCCGGAGCCACTTCGCCATGGAGCGGTCCAATCTTCGCCGTCAGACAGATCAGTTTCCGACCGGAGCCCTGCACGGCTGGATGAAGTCGTTGTTGGATCTACGCGAAGGCGAGAAGCCGGATCGCTGCATCGTCTTTTTTGACCTCGGCGGCTCGGATCGCCACTTGGCAGCGTTGCCTGAATACAAGGCGCAGCGCGATGACACCCCGGAAGATATTGTCCTGCAGATTCCGGAGATCAAGCGACTGACTTCCTTGCTGGGTTTCCAGGTGATGGAGCAGAGGGGAGTCGAAGCGGACGATCTGATTGCGACCGCGGTGCGTCGGCTGACGGCCGACGGCCACGAGTGTATCATCGTCAGTGCGGACAAGGATTTCGGTCAGTGCGTGGGAGGCAAGGTCCTGCAGCTGGCCCCGCCGCCGACGGCCAATCCCGCGCTGGGCTGGCGCCGACTCGATGCCGCCGCCGTCACGGAGAAGTTCGGAGTGCCGCCGGAACGCATCGCCGACTACCTCGCCTTGGTCGGGGACGCGGCGGATAATATTCCAGGGCTCCGCGGTGTCGGCCCCAAGACCGCCGTCAAGTGGCTGACCGAGCACGGCGACCTTGAGGGTGTTCTCTCTGCCACGGATACCATTGAGCCGGAGCGTTTCCGCGAGCAGATCAAAACGGAAGCCGAACGTATCCGTGGCAACCTCAAGCTGGTCACCTTCCAGACGGATTTCGCCTTTGAGCCAGGTTTGCCCGTCACGGAAGATATCAGCGCGACAGAAGCGTTTCTGATGGAGATGGAGATGCATTCGACGCTGCGACGCTATCAGTCGAAGCACGGCCGCGCCGTGGCTCCCGAGCCTGCGTTGCCTCGTTTGGTGGTGCCGCCGGTCAAGAAGTCCGCCCCGCCCGCTGAGCCGAGCCAGGGCGAGTTATTCTAGGCAACAAAAAGGCCCGCCATCAAAGGCGGGCCTTAGGTTTAAGCCTTCGCAGAAAGGCTTAGTTCTTCTTTTCGACGATGCGCTTCTCGGCCTTGGGGGCTTCGATGCTCACCGGGGCGACCTGGGCGGCAGCCTGCTGCTGGGCGTTGGCGAAGAGATTCTGAACCTGGTTCACTTCTTCCTGGTTGAGCAGGATGACGAACTTGGATTCCAGAACTTCGATCTCGTAATTGTGCGTGATCGAGTAGCCTACGCTTTCGGCCATCTCCTTGTTGCCCTTTTCGAGCAACTCGGCGGTCTGGTCGAGCTGGGTTTTGATGCGGGCTTTTTCTTCTTCGTTGGTCGAGCGCTTGAGGAGCTCGGTCAGCTGGAGGAAGGCGTCGCGGCGGGCTTGGAGGACTTTGGCGAACTGGTCAAACTGGACCACGAGATCGAGGCCGCGGATTTCAGCGGTCTGGAGGAGGCGGCGGTCGCCACGGATGACGAGCTGCTCTTCCTTGAAGCCCTTGTCCGAGCGGGCCTTGGCGGCCTCTTCTTCGTTCACGATGGCGAAGAGGCGCAGGGCGGTGTTGACGAACGTCGTCTGGCGGTTGGCGAGGGCGGTGATGGTGAAGCCCCAGACCTTGACGAACACGCCGTCCTTTTCGTTGAAGTCTTTCACTTCAGCTTCAGCGACTTTGACCAAGGCGTCGCGCTCAACCGTCGTGAGGGCGGTCTGGATGCGCTGCTGAAACTGCTGGATGCGGCCGAGCTGCTGGCCGAGGGTGCCGAGTTCCTGTTGGAAGCGGGCAAGGGAGCCTTGGTTGGCGATGGTGAGGACGACGCGTCCGAGGTTCTGTCCGAGCGGGATGAGCTCGATGACCGGACCCTTGGGGGCTTCGGCAGGAGCAGCGGGGGTGTCGGTGGCGGTAGGCATTTTAGTGCTTAGGTTTGGGGTGGGGTAAGGGGGGCAGGATTACTTCTTTTCCGGCTCGCTCTTGGCGGGGCTGGTCTTGGCGTCGATGGCCTTCTTTTCTTCTTCCGTGATCTGGACGGCGAGCTTGGCTTCAGCTGGGAGGGTGATGTTTTCGGAGGGGTAGTCGAAGCCACGGGCCTTCTTGAACTCTTCGAGGCTCTTGTTGAGCTCGTCTTGGACTTCCTTGATGGCCTTCTCGACCTTCTTCTTGTCGTCGTCCTTGGTCAGCTTGGGCTGGAGGTCGATGAGTTGCTGAAGCTGGGCCTTGGTGTCGACGATGCGCTTCAGCGAGATCTGGAAGGTTTCGACCTCAACCTGGCCAGCGATGGTGTCCTTGATGAGGAACTTCTTGTCGCCGGCGATGATGACGGAATCGGGCTTAAAATCCTTGGCGGCCGAGATTTTGGCGTGGTCCTCATTGGAGAGGGGCACGGCGAAGAGAGCCTTGGTCGGGATAAACTGGAAGGGGCGCTCGATGCTGAAGCCGTTGTAGAGCTTACCCATCGATTCATTGTCGCCCTTGAGCTTGGCCTGCTTGGCGGCGATGTCGTGACCGCGGGCTTCTCGCTCCGGGGTGGTCAGAGCGTTATCGAGGAACACCTGGAGCTTCTTAAGCTCTTCGAGCTCCTGTGAGAGGAGCTGGATGTTGCGCTGGAAGGCGAGGCAATCATTGGCGCTCTTGCCATTCCAGACTTCGACGAAGTAGGTCTTCTGCTCGCCTTTGGCGGCAGCGGGTGCGGCGGCAGCAGGTGCTGCCGGGGTGGCGGCCGGAGCGGCAGGCTTGTTTTCCTGCGCGTGCAAGGAAAGGCTGAGGGCAGCGGCTAGGAGGAACGAGAACTTGTTCATGTGATGGGGGAGGGAGGTTTGAACATAGGTATTCTGACCGCTTGGACTACAAAAAAATATCATCCAGCCCTACTTTTGTGGTTTTTGGAGGGACCGCTCGATTATCAGGGGTAAATCGACCTTTTCCGCGTCTTTTTGCAGCTGTTCGTCGGCTAACACTGCGCGTACTCTTGGGTGGTCAATGAATCCAGTTAAGTCCTTGTTATTCAATAACTCACGAACTTTATTATCCTCCCAGGCTTGATAAAGGGTCGGGTGAGCGGCTAAGGCCCGGATTTCGGGTTGGGCCATGAGCCGCTTTCTGGCCTCCGGATCTGCCATCAGCCTCCGGGTTTGTTTGATCAGGGTCTTTTGGCGGTCTGGAATTGGAGACCAAGTCTTGAGGCCGGTCGTGAGGGGTGTAGCCGACAAGTCGTTGCGCAATTCGACGGTCCAGTGATGCCGCGGGGCGTCCGGTGCCTCGAGCAGGTCGTAGATGGAGGCCGCCGCCGCGAGGAGTGCGACGGCTATAATAAAATAAAGGGCCCCGGTCCAGCAGCCTACGAGCGAGCCGAGAACCGGGCTCTCGGCTTCCGTCTGGCCTTCGGGGAGGCGACCCAGCCGCCAGAAGATCGCATAGCAAATCAACCCGGCAAGACAGGAGAGGGTGATGATGCCCGCCACTCCGCGCAGAATCCAAGGGAAGGTCGTCCCTTGCAGGCAGGCGTGCCCGAGGTCCGATCCGAAAAGCCAACCCACCGTTTGGCCGACGGCGATCGCCGCAGGTCCCGCCAGCTGGCGCAGGGGCCCGCGGCGATATCCGCGCCAAGCTCCTCGCGCCATGAGCAGGGCAAGGATACCGAGGGCGACCCAGAGGGTCACGGATAGGCTGTCGGCGGCGGGTGTCATCAGGACGAACCCAGTACTTTACGGATGGAGGATTCCCGGGCTTCGATGCTTTCCGCGAGTTTGAACTGCACGAGGGCACGGCGGAGATTATGTCCCGGGTAGCGGACCTTGAAATACACATCACCCGCCAGGTGGTCGGCGAGGAAGCGGATGCCGAGTTCGAGCGGAATCAGGTGGATGCAGTCGTAGAGATGGCGATGGTCCGCCTGGCTGAGGAAGTCCTGGGCATGGGCCAGATAACCCCTGTAAATCATGCTGAATAAGTCTAAATCAAAGATGACGGACCCAAGTTCGGCGGCATCCTCTCCGGCCGGATTGCAGACCGAGCGCGTGGCGTCGCCGATGTCATAGTGCACGAGCCCGGGCTGTACGGTGTCGAGATCGACGATGCAGGTGCCGCGCCCGGTGGCTTCATCGATCATGATGTTGCCGACCTTGGGGTCGCCATGCGTGGTGCGCAGCTGCAGGTCGCCTCGCCCGAGCGCGTCCTCGAGCACCCTGCAGCGGGCGCGGTGAGCTTCGACGAAGCGGACCGCCCGTTTGGATTCCGATGAGTCATGCAGACGCTCCTGGCCTCCGGGCGTTGCGAGCGCGGCGTCCATCTTCGCCAGGTAGCTCGGCGTGACGTGGAAGCCAGGCAGGGCGTAGCGCAGCTTCGCGGCCGGGAGGTCGCTGACCATGCGGTGGAAATGTCCGAGCACGATTCCCGCTTCATGGGCGTGCTCTGGATTGCGTACTTTTTCATACGCCTGGGCGCTGGCAATCTGGGAAATCGCCCGCCATAAATCACCATCGCTGTCCGTTACCCAATCATCGCCGGTCTTGGTCTGGATGATCTTGGGTAACTGCCAGATGCGGTCCGCGCCCTCAGCCTCGGCTTCCAGCTTGGCGTGACAGTGGTCCGTGAGAACGCGCATGTTCTGCATGATCGCCTCGGGGTCCGGGAAGACCGACTTGCGGATGCGCTGCACGATGAAGCGCTGCTCCGAGAAGGTGGTTCGGAAAATCGCCAGATAGGTGTCGTTGACGTTACCCGAACCATAGGGCTCGACGGTGACGAGCCTCCCTTGGACATCGAACTGGCGGGCGATTAAGGCGGCTCGCATGGGGCTTTAGGGGTAATTTGCGGTTCTTGCTGGGGGTGGCGAGGGCATTCCCGCTCGGCCAAGGCTTGATTTTCGGGCCCGACTCCCCATGTTCACCCTTCCTCTGCGCCGCCACCTTAGCTCAGCTGGTAGAGCATCTCATTCGTAATGAGAATGTCGCCGGTTCAAATCCGGCAGGTGGCTCCAGCGCAGGGGACAATTTCAACCCGCCCGTTTGCCCACCCGGGCTTTTCCCTCAACCTTCCCGCTATGAGTCGCGCCGACCATCCGCCCCGCAGCCGGGATCTCTCCCGTCGCTACGACCGAAATTTCCGGGCGAACGATGCCTATCGGGCAACTTTGCCAGACATGCAGAATAAGGACGCCTCCCAGATTCAGGGAGCCAATGTCCCTATCCAGCACGTGGGCATCTCCGGTTTCCGCCTGCCGATGCTCGTCGCCACGCGTGATGGCAAGCCAATCACGCTCGAGTGCACGGTGACGGGCTCCGTATCTCTCGCGGCCGACCGCAAGGGTATCAATATGTCGCGCATCATGCGCACGTTCTACGAATTCAAGGATCGCGTGGTCTCACACGAGTTGCTCGAGGAAATCCTGATTCGCTACAAGAAAGACCTAGAGTGCAGTCGCGCCCGTATCATGGTCGAGTTCCGCTACCCGATCCTGCAGCAGTCCCTCCGCTCGGGACTCGAGGGCTGGCAGTATTACCGTGCGACTCTCGAGGGCACGATCGATGATCTCGACCGTCTCCGCCGCTACGTCCACTTCGACTTCGTCTATTCCTCCGCCTGCCCTTGTTCGGCTGAGCTCACTGAGCACGCCCGCGAAGAGCGCTCGGCCTACGGCATCCCCCACTCGCAGCGCTCCAAGGCCCGCGTGGTCGCCGAAGTCTCGCCCGGCCGCAGCCTCTTCATCGAGGACATGAAGGACCTCTGCCTCAAGGGCCTCCAGACGGAGACCCAGGTCATGGTGAAGCGCGAAGACGAGCAGGCTTTCGCCGAGCTCAACGGCGCTTATTCTAAGTTTGTCGAAGATGCCGCCCGGGTGGTCTATGAGCAGTTCGACGGCGACGCCCGCGTTCGTGACTTCGTCATCGCCTGCTCGCACCTCGAGTCCCTGCACTCCCATGATGCCGTCTCGGTCATCAATAAGGGCATGCCGAGCGGGCTTTCGGCCGATTTCAGCAATTTCAGAGACCTGATCTGCTAGTCTGCTGACGGCTTGCCCAAGTGCGGTGGCCGTCATACGGTCATTTTCATGAGGGGGTAGCTCAGCTGGATTCAGAGCAGCAGCCTTCTAAGCCGCCGGTCGCGGGTTCGAGTCCCGCCCTCCTCACCACTTTACCGCCCGCCATGCCCGACGCCCCCTACCATCTTGCCGATCGGGGCGTCGGCCTCGGCGAGTTCAGTAAGTCCCAAGTCGAAGCCGGCTTGGCGACAGGGCGGTTCGCTTCCTCAGTGTTTTCGTGGTGCGAGGGCGAGGCTCGCTGGGTGCCGCTTTCCGCCCGGTCTGAATTTATCGGCGCCGCCCAGGCCTTTCGATCGCTGATGCCGGTGGTGGTGCCCGCTTGGGAGGCCGGACCTGGCCTCGCGAGGAAATCATGGCGCGCAACTTTCGACACTTTTCGTTCGGTGATTTTTCACCCGCGCTCGACCGCCGAAGCCTTGCGCAAGTCGACGTCGATCAGAAATTCACTTTGGTGGCTGGGCCGTACCAGTCTGCTGGCCGCCGTGTTATTTTATTTCGTTTATGCCCTCCTGTCGGCCCAAGTGAAGTGGCCGACTTTATTTTCCGCCGGAGCACTCCCGGCGATTGCCGTCCCAGCCGGGGTCAGCCTCGGCCGGCTTGGCTCTTTTGTCGGCGCCGTCCTAGTACTTGTCATGCTTCTCGTGCCGACAGCGGCCTGTCTCACGCAGGCGTTGCTGTATGTGGTCGGCGGCGGCCGGGGTGGTCTTATGGCGACGACCCGGGCCATGGCCTATGTCGTCGGCGCCGTCCTGTTGATTGCTTGGTTCCCCTTGTTGAACTGCGTGCTACCTTTGCTCGTCTTCGGCCTGCTTCTAGTATTCTTATCCGTCGTCCACGGGGATTCGGTCTGGAAGCCGTTGCTCGCCCTGCTCGGACTCGGTTTTATTTCCTGTTGTGCCTCGGTCGCGGCCTCCTCTTTCGCACTTTGGCCGTTTTTTAGCCCCACCTTCTAGGTGCCAGTGACCCGGTGAGACGTGCTGGCTTGCGAGGGGCTGGCCTCGGGACTTACCTATGACCATGCAAATCCACGTCGCCCGCAATTCCGCGCAACTCGGAGTCTTCTCCGCCGAGGATATCATCGCCGGCCTGGCCTCCCAGCGCTTCCTCGCTTCCGATTTGGGCTGGCGCGAGGGCATGTCCGCCTGGACCCCGCTCGGTGATTGGGACGAATTCCGCGGCGTCGGCGTGCCACCTTCCCCGTCATCTCACTCTACTTCTGCCGCGGAAGCGGGAGCTTCTCTCGCTATGCCCTCGTGGGAACGGGGATCTTCTTTCACTAATCATTGGGCGACGATTCGTGAGGTTGCCTTAGATCCGGTGCGCACATTCTCGAATATGCGCGACGGTGGCTTTGCTCGCCCAATCTCCTTTACCTACTGGTCGCTGGTGCCGGCCTGGATTTGCGGAAGCCTGTTATACGGAGGATTGATCGCATTTTTTGTTACGGTCGGCAAGGGCGCATCGGGCCCCGGGGATCCAGCGATGAAATGGTTATCCGAAGTCGGCGCCGTGGGCGCCGCTGGGATTATTTCCTTGGGGCTCGGGATTTTTCTTCTCCTTGTCCCGTTCATTAATTTCGTCGGCGCGGCTTTTACTCATGTCCTTTTGCTGCCTTGGAAGCCCGCTGGAGGGTACGCTCAGACATACCGGGCCAATGCTTATGCTTACGGGGCGTTCATGCCTTTCGTATTCATTCCCTGCCTCAACTACGTCGCGGCGCCGTGGCAAATGGTCGCCGCAGTCATCGCTCATTCTCAGGTCCACCGCATCGCCTGGTGGAAGGTTGTCCTCTCGCTGATCGTCGTCCCGTGTTGTTGTGTTTGCGGCTTATATGCGGCGCTCATCGGGACGGTCATCGGAGCTGCAGGTAAATTCTCTCGCTAACATTCATGCAAATCCACGTCGCCCGCAATTCCGCGCAACTCGGAGTCTTCTCTGCCGAGGATATCACCGCCGGCCTGGCCTCCCAGCGCTTCCTCGCTTCCGATTTGGGCTGGCGCGAGGGCATGTCCGCCTGGACCCCGCTCGGTGATTGGGCTGAATTCCGGGCGTCGATCCCGTACGTTCCTCCTTCTGCGGCGAGCGGGCCAGGCGACGTTGCCCCCGTCTTGACCGGGACGACTTTTCCTTGGGAGATATCCAAGAGTTTTTCTTCGGCCTACGCTTCTTTCCTGGCTCTGATTCGTGATCCGGCTGCTATCCTCGCCGGCGCCAGATTGGAATTTGTCACAACGCTCCAACTCGTCTGGCTCATTCTTTTCGTCGCTTCGGTCTTCTCGGTCGTCGGCGGCATCATCCATGCGGAAGCGCTGGCGCAGGCTATGCGTACGGCCGGAGCTCAGTTGTCAGCTGGTGCGTCCAAGATTCCGGGCCCCATGGGCCAGGCTTTCGCCAAGGTGGCAGAATATTTCTCCAATACGAAAGCCAAGGAGTTTGGGGAAGTGGTGATGCAGGTCCTGCTGGTGGTGGCGGCCCAGCCGCTTTACTACTTGCTGATTGGATTGATTCAGTGGCTCGGGTTGCGCTTATTGGGTTTATTCGGGGTGAAGTCCTGCAAGACTCCTGAGTTGGGCCGAACGGCCATCGCGGGCATGCTTGGCTACGTCCTTTTAGGGGCGATTTTATGCCCAGTCGCTTTGTTGAGCCCGCAGGGCCTGATGCAACAAATGGCCTCCGTAATAATCTTCATCGTCGGGGTTGTTCTCTACTGCCGTGTCGTGGGAGGGGCCTTGCGGATCAATCCGTGGGTAGTGTTCGGTTCAGCGGTCCTCCTCTATGTTACGGTATCCTGTTGTTGTGGTTGCGGGCTGGCGGCCATCGTCGGGTCGGCGCTTTCCTTGGGCTGACCGGTGTTTAGGCTGATCCGCAGACCGGCCTATCCGGGCGAGCTCAATCACGAGCTCGTCTGGCCGGCGGCATTCGTCGGCGGGGCCGTGTTTGCTTGGGGTTGGTTCCTATCCGGCCTCCAACTGCCCCAGTGCGTTTTTATGCGGGTGACTGGGTTGCCCTGTCTCGGCTGCGGTGGTACGCGGTGCGCGCGCCATCTCGTCCATCTGGATTTCAGGCAGGCCTTTCTCTTTCACCCGGGATTCTTCCTGGTCGTCATGGTGGCGGCGCTTTGGACGATTCATTCGGCTTTGTTTTGGCTAAGTCGTGATAAGCTGCGACTGCGGCTCGCGCTCGATGACGCCCAGGCCCGCCGCTGGCGGATGGTCTTCATCGCCTTGCTTGTCGTTCACTGGGCGTGGCAGTGTTACTACCTCACCCGCTGATGTTGAAGAATCTTCTCAGGTTTCTCGCATGGGTCGCCGCTCTCGTCCTGCTGGCGACGGGGGCGGTCGGGCTAGTCTACTACTGCTCCGAACGTCCGCAGAAAATGGCCATCGAGCACCGGGTGCTCGATGTGGTCGACACAATCCGCGAGGACGGCACTTCGCCCAAGAAAGTCGTCGGAGCGCTGGATCGCCTCGCTGACCAGACGGAAGTCATCAAGGGCGACATCGTTCCCGCCCCCGAGCCGGATCGTAACGCCACGGCACCTTACGGCGAGCCGGCCGATCATCTGGGGTTAAAGCGCCTGGTGAATCGCGGCTACTCTGTCGGGTACGACGAATCGTTACCCTCTCCCCGGTGGTCTTCTTACCGGGTATTCCCTTATAAGGAAGTGCACCGAGACCGTCCCTCCAGTTTCAAACCCGATCCGCGCACGGATGCCCGCGTGGTGACTTCCGAATATGTCCGCTCAGGCTATGATCGGGGCCACCTGTCGCCCAACTACGCGATTTCAGTCTGCTACGGAGAAGAGGCCCAGAAGGAAACCTTCTTGCTCAGTAATGTCGTGCCGCAATTACACGCCCTTAACGCTGGCCTTTGGAAGGATATGGAGCAGCGCGTGGTGAGGCGCTACGTCGAGCGCTATGGCATCGTCTGGGTGCAGGTCGGCCCGGTCTTCACCTCCCCGGCGGAGAAGAAGGTGGGCCGCCTGCCCGTGCCTTCGTCGTTTTGGATGGTGATCTCAGAGTATGAGGAAGCCCAGCATGGCATCCGGGCCATCGCTTATCTCGTGCCGCACGAAGAGAAGTGGCGCGACGCCGAACTGACGCGTTACGTCGTGAGCATTCGCCGGATCGAGCAGCTAACCGGCCTGGATTTTTTCCCGAAGCTACCGAAGGCGACGCAGGATCGGCTGGAATCAACGGCCGCGCCGCGCGCTTGGTGACGGCAGTTCGCGTCGCAGGTCGCCGGCATGGATCAGGCAGACGCAGTCGGCGCCATCGGCCGTCGGTAACCACATGATGGGGAGCTTCGGCCACGCCTGATGCATCGCTTTCTGGAGGCCGCCGACCTCGATGACGAGGATGCCGTGAGGCTTCAGCAGTTCGCGTGCTTGAACGAGCAGCTTGCGGATAACATCGAGCCCGTCTTTGCCTGAGACCAGTGAGCCTTTCGGTTCCTTCTTAAACTCGGCGGGCAGGCCACGGTAGATGCCTTCAGGCTCGTACGGCGGATTACTGAGGATGAGGTCAAACTGCGGCCCCTTAAGCAGCGCGGACATCGTATCTGTCTCGTGCAGGGCGATCCGCTTGGCGAGCTTGTGGTCGGCGACATTGAGCTTCGCCACTTCCAGCGCCGGTGCGGAAAGGTCGGTCGCGTGGACGTGTGCCTTCGGGAAGCGCTTGGCCAGGAGAACCGCGAGGCAGCCCGAACCCGTGCAGATATCGGCCACGTCCGTGATTTGACCGGCCGGCGGCAGCCATTGCGGAATTGCTTCCGGGATGAGTTCGACGAAATACGACCGCGGGATGATGACGCGCTCATCGATGCGGAAGCGCAGGCCGCCCAGCCAGGCCTCGCCGACAAGATATCCCGTCGGGATGCGGTCGAAGACCCGTCGCTCTACGAGGCTTAGGAACGCCGACTTCTCCTTGGCGGTGAGCGCCCGGGTGAAACATCGGGGAAGCTTTTCCCAGGCCAGACCGGTGGCGTACCCCATGAGCGTCAGGGATTCCTCCTCGGCGTTCACGAAGCCTTGTCCGTGCGCGATGCCGGCCGACTTGAACAGCTTGTTGGCGAAGCGTAAACAATCACCGCCCGTTTTGAGGCGGGCGGTGGTGGCGGGCGTCGGGCGCGTGGGGGCGCTCATCGGCGGCGGCGGGG